>BNJS01002393.1_pt1 | contig 253670 bp, 321 predicted proteins | sample 8540461 | NCBI WGS metagenome assembly BNJS01 (sample SAMD00202454, study PRJDB9452) | human saliva metagenome | isolation source: human saliva | place: Japan | reverse complement strand
AGACTAGCATCCTAATATCGTCCTAAAAGTTCTCACAGAGATAATCCTAAGTATGCACTCTTGCGGCTCCAAAGCATTGAAATTCATAGATAAACGAAGAGAAAACAAGCCTTGCGCTTCCTAAAGTCAAAAACCTCGGCGAAGTCTGTACAAACTACGTGGAGTCTCTTTCAAACTTCAGCCGTAGTTTGTACAGACTACAGCTGAAGTTTGAAGAATAGGAAATGAAGAGACAATTTTATGTGCCTGTACTCATAGCTATAACTTAGCTAGAAGGAAACCTTTGCATAGTCTATCTCAAACGAAAAATTCTTTCCGCCAAAACTAATCGTATAAAATTATCTTAATCGCGCAAAAAAATCATTCCTATTACACATTTGGACAAAAACACTCTCTCAAAAAAATACTATTGAATTTTGCTACAACCTAAATACAACGATTTAATATACAAACATACCATTATTCCATATTTAGCTCTGCTACACAATAGGTTATATCAAATATTCTTTTGCACCTTTACATCGAATAACTAACTTACTATCATTAATAAAACAACAAGGATTATGAACTCTTTACCTAATTTGCTGAGTGCATCTCGGTGGAGTGCAAGGTGCGTCCTCATGGCTACTTCCGTAGTCGTTTCAGCCTCAAGTGTCATAGCGCAAAAACACCATGACAGTAAAAGGAACTGTGCGTGATGCCAATGGAGATGCTCTCATTGGAGTCACTGTACATGTCAAGGGTGGTAACAAGGGTACTATCACAGACATCAACGGAACTTACACTCTTTCTGGAGTTCCACGTTCTTCTACACTTGAGTTTAGTTATGTCGGAATGACAACTCAATTTGTTTCCCTCACAGGTTCTAAAGGTCAGATTGACATTGTTCTACGCGATGACAACAAACAGTTAAATCAAGTAGTCGTTACAGCTCTTGGCATTAAGCGAAGTAAGAAGGCTTTGGGATACGCTATGCAAGAGTTAAAAGGTTCGGAATTACTCCAAACCCGAGAAAGCAACGTTGCTAATGCTCTATCAGGGAAAGTATCTGGTCTACAAATCATACGTTCGGGGAATGGTCCTGGAGCATCATCTAAAATCCAACTACGAGGAAGCAATTCTGTAACAGGACTCAATCAGCCCCTCATCGTTGTAGATGGTATCCCTATGGATAACTTTACAGGATCTAAAAAAACAATGACTTCTGGAATCCTTCTGCTGATATGGGTAATGGTATCTCAGATATTAATTCTGATGACATAGCCTCTATGTCTGTCCTTAAGGGAGCTTCAGCCGCGGCTCTCTATGGTTCACGTGCGGGTAACGGTGTCATCCTCATTACAACAAAAATCTGGACGTAAAACAGAAGGTCTCGGTGTCACTGTTTCTAGCAGTATTGCTACTGAGAGTATTTTTATGTCTCCTGAAATACAGAACGCCTTTGGACAAGGCGACCAAGGTACTTTACGATGCTAACTCACAACTTAGCTAAAGGGTGCTAAAATCAGTGGTCAGGAATATACCAAGTGGGACGGAACTAAAGGTCATATGAAAGCCTATGATAACGTTAAAAACTACTTCAATACTGGAGTAAACCTCACAGAGACCATTGCTTTTAACCAACTATATGGGGAAAAACCGCTGTCTATGCATCTCTGATGCGCATGGATGACCGGAGTAAAATCCCCGGAGCCAAACAAGCACGTACAAGCCTTACAGCACGAGCCTCTGCTCCTCTTGGACAAAGTGATAAGCTTAGCCTAGACACGAAAAGTGCAATACGTGCATGCCGTGACTAATAATCGTCCTATTAGTGGTAGCAACAAATCCAATGCTTTCCATACAATGTACAATATGCCTCGTTCTCTAGACATACGAGATTTTTGAGTCAGCTATATCCGACCCTAACGGTAATAAGATGCTTTGGTATGGTAAAGGACAAGACGTAAATCCTTATTGGTTATCACGCTACAAACTTAATGAAGATGTACGCGATCGCTTCTTGCTCAGTGCTTCCCTTTAAATATAAATATAGCGAGTGGTTATCCGCTGAACTTCGTGCTGGATCAGATATGTACTTTACAGATTATAATGATAAAGTTTATGCTGGCAGTCCTATCGATAATAGCTACACTCAAAGTCAAGATAGATTTTACGAACATAATTTTTAGTGCTCTATTATCAGCTCATAAAGATCAATTGTTTGGTAAGTGGGGAGGTGCCGCAACCTTTGGAGGTAATCTTATGATGCGTCAGCAAAAAAACTATTGGAGGTAGTGTCAGCACCTTACGAGTACCTGACCTCTTCTCTCTCAATAATAGTACTACTCACGTCAACCCTATCGAATCTATCTCTCGCAAGAAAAATCAATTCTATTTACGGAACAGCACAAATTAATTACGATGGATATCTTTTTCCTAGAAGGACGTTCCGTAACGACTGGTCCTCAACCCTATCTCGTACCAATCGTTCGTTCTTCTATCCCTCAGTATCACTCTCATGGGGTATTACAGATATGTTCAGCCATCTAGGGAAACAACTTCCTGAATGGATAACATACTCTAAGCTACGCGCCTCTTATGCTGAAGTGGGGAATGATCTAGATCCTTATCAATTAACAAACGACTATCTCATTAAGCCTATACCTTCAGATAATACGACTACTGTTGCTCGCCAAGATATCCTCTTTGATGACAATGTCCGCTCAGAGTTAATCAAATCTTGGGAAGTTGGTGCTGAACTAAAAACTCTTTGAAGGTCGCCTTGGGTCTCGATCTTTCATGGTATAAATCAAATGCTACTCGTCAGTCGCTTAACTTACCTATGGATAATCTCTCGGATATAAATATCGTAAGATTAATGCCGGAGATATCCAAAAACACAGGTGTAGAACTACAAGTAACAGCACGTCCAATAGAGTTAACCTCTAGCTTCTCATGGGATGTAAATCTCAATTTCTCAACAAATAAAAACACCGTTAAAGAACTCTACCATAGTAAAACCGATGACATCCGTCACTATAGCTTAGGTGGTTATGATAACTTACAGGTATATGCAGTTTCTGGAGGCAACTATGGGGAAATATGGGAGAACTAGCTTCGTCGTGTGGAAGATACATCTTCACCATACTACGGAAAGATGATTCTTGAAAACGGATTGCCTACAGCTACTACAGAGAAAAACTAAACTCGGAGACCAACAGGCAAGTGCTCTTGTTGGCTTAGGCTCCACTCTAAACTACAAAGGATGGTCGCTTAACTTCCTCTTTGATGGTCGCTTCGGTGGACACATTTTCTCAGGAACCCTCCAGAGCATGCAACGTACTGGAACATCAGCGATGACAGTTGTTGGGGATGAACGTCCCAAAATGGTTGTAGATGGAGTAACCTTCAAGGATGGCAAATACGTTCCAAATACCCAAGAAGTTACAACCCAACAATACTGGAATGCAACAGCTGGATATGGCAATATCGGAGTAGGAGAATTAAACATCTACAACGCAACTAATATACGTCTACGCACCCTAAGTTTATCCTATACGATGGGACGTAAAATGCTACAAAAAACACCATTCCAATCAATAAAAAATTTAGTGCGTCTTGTAATAATGTTTGGATGCTTAAGAGCTATATGCATGGTATAGACCCTGAATCTGTATTTGCAACAAGCACCAATGCTACTGGTTTTGAGTACAGTAGCGCACCAACTTCTCGCACATGCACATTTAATATATCTCTAAGTTTCTAATAATGAATCTATTATCATGAAAAAAGAATCACATATATACAGGCATGGCACTCTCAGTGCTTGCTCTTAGTGCTTGCTCAGATTTTGACGAAGTTAATAGTAACCCTCTTACAGCCAACCTCGGACAAGTCAAAGTAGAATACGCTCTGAATAAATCTATTACAGGTGCTCAGCAAGATCCACATATAGGGGAACGTATCTTTAGCCTCACCTGGATGACTACATCTCATATGGCTAACCCCTAATATGCTCAGTGGAATAACTGTCGGAGAGGGTAATGACGGCTGGAATATTGACTACTATCGTTACATCTCAGATTGGCTCAACTCTGCAAATTTAGCCATTAGCCTTGCTGACACACAACTCAAGCAAGAACTGAGTAAAGCTGATCACGACAAAGCTTCCAATCTAAAACAAGTAGCACGGATTTGGAGGGTCTATCTCATGAGTGAGTTTGTAGATAACTTTGGTGCTATGCCTATCAAAGCCTTCCAAGGAGAAAATACAAGCTATAACTCCTGCGAAGAAGTTTATAACTACATGCTTCAAGAACTAAAAAGAAGCAAGTACGACACTTGATACGAGCATCACCCTTCTAACGATGATAAAGCCTATGACCATGCCTATGCCTTAAACTATGGCAAGTGGCGCAAGTATGCTGTTTCTATGCGTATGCGCCTTGCCATGCGTCTTTCAGAGGTAGCTCCAGCCAAGGCAAAAAAATAGAATTTGAAGATGCTGTTAAACAAGGTTACATATCTAACCTAGAAGATAACTTTTGCCGTAAAAGGAAACAAAAGGATGGGAGGATCTCACAGGCGTTATGTCTAGAGAATGGGATGACTTCTCAATGTCTGCTACAGTTAACAACCTTATGGTCGGTCTTGGAGGAATTACCTCTCAAGAACAACTCAGCAAGAAGGATAAAAATACTTGATTATATCAAGCCTATCAATTATATGGGGGTACGCTATGACAAGCATTTTACACTCAATACCAACGATCCTTCTAAAGGTTTCTTCTTTGATGGATTATACAAGACCATAGATCCTCGTGCATATAGTCTATTCTCTATACCCGGAGATTTTGACGATCAAGATTATGCCAAATATCCTTCATGGAGAGAGCACTACAAGAAAACTGACCGCAATCTTTTCAAAACCAAAGACAAAAAAAGAAGAAGAGAAAATTGTGTTGCATGGAGCTTTTACTTGGAACGCTCCAGCCCCAGGTGATTGGGGTGAAGTAGGCGGTCTTAATGAATTCCAAAAATTGTACTTTACGCTCACCCTGGTCTTAAACTCCGTTTCCGTAATGGAACCAATTCTCGTATTTTCTTTGCTGCATGGGAATCTTACTTTCTTATCGCTGAAGCAGCCGAACGAGGTTGGTCTGTACCTATGGGTGCTAAGGAAGCTTACGAACAAGGCATCAAACTTAGCTTTGAGTCTCAAGGTCTACAACAATATGTAGCTTCCTATATCCAGAGCGATCCTATAACAATGTAGGGACTTCTGTGAAATGGGATCATACTACAGCTGCTCCTAGCACCAAAATGATGACTATGGTTAATGGCTATACAGGGGCCCAAGAACAGTATGAGTATCATTATCCCGTCGCAAGCAAGACTCTTTATGGTAAGAATCTCAATGACCACTTGAGTAAGATTATCACTCAAAAGTATTTAGCTAATATGCCTTGGTTGCCTCTTGAAGCATGGAATGACCAGCGTCGTCTAGGATTACCTTTCTTTGAAACTCCTGCCGTAGAGCAAGCCATCACTACGATACCTAGTCTAAACAAGAGCAATTACGAAGAACAAAAAGATTGAGTTCTTCCCTCAAAGACTGAAATTTCCATCTAGCTTCGAGCAAAGCTCTCCTAGTGGATATGCTAAAGCTGTTAAACTTTTAGGTGGACCTGATGCTGTTAGCACGCCTATTTGGTGGGCTAAGCACTAATCTTCTCTCTAATTCTTAATCTTATTTAGGCCTCTAGATGGTATCTATCTGGAGAGCCTAAATATTATGGTATAATAAAAACTCTGAATAACAAGCTCAATCTTCAAAACTTCTTTTCGAATACGGAGCTACTCGAAATTGGATACGCTACCTGCAGATAGGGATGCACAGATTGTTTTTACCTTTGCATGCGTTACGTGTCAGAGTTCAATATTTAATAACTTCATTCAAGAGCCCTCAATTATGAAAGTACTCCACACAAGCGACTGGCACCTAGGGCATAAGCTCTACGAACATGACCGCTATGATGAGCATGCCCACATGCTCAAACAAATTGCTTCTATCGCCCAGCAAGAACAAGCTGACGTCTTAGTTGTAAGCGGTGATATTTACCATACTGGCAACCCAAGCAAACAGACACAAAAAGCTCTTCCATGATATGCTCATCGAGATACAGGACGCGACCCCTCGTATGCAGATTGTCGTCAGTAGTGGTAATCACGACAGCTGTCTAGGTATTGAGATTTCGCGCAGTCTATGGGAACGCTGTGGCATTCGTGTGGTCGGACTTTTTGAGCGTCATGATGAAGAATTAGTTCTTGAACGACATATTGTAGAGATTTGTCGTGAGGGCAAGCGAGTAGGTTATGTAGTGGCTATCCCTTTTGCTCACCCTGCTAACTTTCCCAAAGTCCAAGACAACGCAAGCGAAGGCAATGAACGACAAACAGCCTTCGTGCAGGCCGTACTAGACTTAGTTAGGGAACGCAATACGGACAATCTTCCCGTAGTCTTGATGGCACATTTATTCGTACAAGGCTCTGAACCCAACCAACACGACAATATCGGAGGCTTAGAATATGTACAGATAGAGGACTTCGGGACAAACTATGATTACCTCGCCTTAGGACACATTCATAAACCTCGTAATATAGAGGTCATGGGCAAGTTGCGGGCGCGCTACTGCGGTTCTCCCTTAGCAGTCAGCTTTGATGAGAGTTTCAAACACTCTGTATCGGTTATTGAGTTTGAAGGTCGTTCGCCTAAGCTCAGAACTATAGAATTAGAACCCTTACGCCCACTCATCACTTATCCGAAAGAAGATTTACCTTTTAATGAGGCTCTACAAGCTCTTGCCGAATACGCTAAGACGCTCAAACAAACTAGCTATATCCGCTTAAAGACGAGCGATTACAGCGCACAACTAGCGCCCGACTCTGCCGAGCGTGTATCAAGAGTATTAGACCAAACCCTGGGTAAATACTGTCTTATCAAGACTACTCAACCTGTTACACAAGAGCAAGGAACACACAAAAGTCTTACTGTACAAGAGCTAAAAAAACAGCAAATCCTATGGATATCGCGCAAGATTATTATCGCAAACGATACAATCAGGATTTGCCACAAGGACTAGCAGAATGCCTCCAAAAAGCTATACAAGACACCCTTCTAAACAACGACTAAGCCTATGAAACTTAAACAACTAAGCATCAAGAATATCACCAGCATTGAAGACGCCGTCATCAACTTCGACGCTAGTCCTCTAAGTAACGCACCTATCTTTTTGATTACGGGACCTACGGGTGCAGGTAAAACGTCTATACTCGATGCTATTTGCCTAGCTCTCTATGGAACAACGCCACGTTTATTAGGGAAGAATGAGGGTGTTTATAATAGTTCAGAAAGCAATAATAACGCAGGAACTAATAGGGTAGATAATCCTGCTCACATGCTACGTCGTGGAGCTGGTCTAGCGGAAGTTAAACTTGAATTTATTGGAAATGACGATTGCCCTTACCTTGCGACTTGGTCTGTAAACCGAGCACACAACAAAATCAATGGAAATCTACAAACACCCAAAAGATTTCTTCAAAATGTAAAACTAGGTATCAGTTATGATAAGGTTAGAGATATTGACTCCAAAATATTAGAGATTACAGGCTTTGAGATAGAGCAGTTCTGCTGTACAACAATGCTTGCACAGGGGGAATTCAATAAATTCTTAACCGCTGAAGTAAAAGACCGTTGTAATATCCTTTGAGAAGCTCACCGGCACTGAAGTTTACTCTAAGATTGGGATAACCATTCACAATAGTTATATCCAAAGTAAGAGAGCATACGAGGAACTGAGTAACAAAAATTCAACTCTTACAAGAGCAACAGCTGAGTGAAGAAGACTATAAAAACACTCTCACTTAAAAATAGAAAGTCTACAAACAGAAATAACTTCTAAATAATCAGCTTACACAAAAAGCAAAGCATATCGACATGGCTTGAGCGTGAGCAAAAGTCTTAACAAAGCTCTTAAAGAGGCACAAAGCAATAAAGAGCAGTGTACACGCGAGGCTCAAAGCCCCTGAAGTACTGGCACGTATCGCCTTGCTTGAGCGTTGGGAGTCTAGCCGTGACATCCGCTTAAGTCTTGATAGAAGCAACACACTACAAGATGAAAAAGAGCTCAATTGAGCATCAGCAAGAAGATTGTCGTCTTGACTATTATCATCTCTGCGCCCAAATACAAGTAGTTCAGAAAAATCTTGAAGATACTAAAAAGCAAGATAGCAGACTTAGAGGCTACTCAGGCAACCCATGAGCCTCATCGTGGTATGTATGACAACTTCGCTAACATACAAGGAGCTTTACAAGCCTATGAAGCTGAGGTTAAGCGTATTCAAGAAGCTAAAAAACACAACAAACGCTACAGCAACAGTTTGAAAACCTCAAGCCCCAGCTAGAGCAAGTCCATGAGCAGGAGAAGCAGAGTAAGCGTGTTTATGAAGAACCTCGTACAAGAACAAAATTCTCTACAAACAGCCTACGACCAACAGAAGCATGATGATTTAAGTCAGCTCATCAAATGGAGAAAGGAAGCTGAAGAAGCCGAAAAAGCAACTCCAAGAGAAAAAAGTCTGAGTGTGATGAATTAGCGACTAAGCACCAAGACAAAGTAAAAAGAAGTAGAGGAGCTTGAGCAACAACTTCAAACCTGCTGCACAAACTCTTAAGCGAAAGAAGAAGAGCTTTTACGAAGAAAGAAGGACGAAATTTGATGCTAGTGCTTGGAGTATGAAGGAGCTTTTGTCAGAGTATTCGGGCTAAGCTACACAAGGGAGATACATGCCCTGTTTGCATGAACGAAATCAATCACATCGTTTCCGAAACGGAGGTACAAGCAGTATTGAAACCCTACGAAGATGAGCTTAATCAATGCCAGAAGGATATATTTGACACCAAGAGCAAACATTCAGAGCTAGCAGGAACCCTCAATAGTACTAAGAAAGAGGTAGATAATCTCAATAAAAAAGCATCTTGAAGCTCTGAAAAAACTGCCAAGAGCAACAAAATACTATTGATGCAATCCTTCAAAAAGCAAGAAGCTATTCAGATAGATGTACGCGAACTATCCACAGAACTTCTCCAAGAGGAAGAGCTCAAATATGAGGCTTTGAAAAAGCAAATACTTGATAAGACTACAGCAGTTAATGAGCAACGCAAGTCTTATGACAAGGCTCTATCAGTACAGCAAGGACTACAAAAAGCAGGAACAGGAGTTTACGCTACAACTAAGTACATGTGAGCATGAAATCCAAACAGTTGAACAGAACCAAGCACGCCAACTCAATTTAGCCCGTGAGTTTTATCACCCTTGACGAAAGTGAGTGGTACGACGCTTGGCAGAGCGCACCAACGGTTTGGATAGAACAGATTAAGTCCGATAAGCAAGCTTACGACCAGCGTAATCTAAACCTACAAACAGAAAAAAACTAAACAACAGAGCTTAGAGCAAGACTTACAATCCCTACAGAACATCGCAGATGATATACAGAAGAATGAGCCTACATGGACTAACCTTCAGCCAGCAGACTTTATTCCGAAGGCTCTCGATAAAAAGTATATTAGCCCAGCTCTCGGGTAAGGTTATTTCACTCAAAGAAAGCCACAGCAAAGTATCAGAAGAACTCACAAAGTTAAGCAATCAGATTGCAAACTACTGCACGGAGCAGGGATTGAGTAGGGAAGAGCTACAAGCTCTAAAACCAAAATAAAGATATAGAGCGACTACAAGACGAGGAGCGAAAGCGCAAGGACAAAGCGCAAGAATGTACAACCACACTTAAGACCCATGAAGATCTGTATCAAGAGCATCTAAAAAGTGCTCCTGAGGCTTGGAAGCAGATAGAAGGCTCAGCATTAAATGATGCAATCAATACGCTCAACGAACTTATTACGGCAAAGAATCAGGAATTGGGTCAAGACCAGCAAAAGCGAAAAGACCATGAAGAGCAAGCAAACCTCATTAAAGATGAACAAGTTCAATACGAAAAGCTGCATCTAGAATACGAGCAGTGGGTCGCTCTTAATAATCTGTATGGAGCAAGTGACGGGAGCAACTTCCGCCGTATAGCCCAGAGCTTTGTACTCGAGCAGTTGCTCCGAGCTACTAATGTACACTTGGCTTGCTTCATTCCGCACTACGAATTGCAGTGCAGTGAACCGGGACAGCTTACTATCCTCATTCGTAATAAGCTCAATAATAGTCTTATCGGTGTACCTAACCTATCGGGGGGAGAGTCCTTCATCGTCTCTCTTGCTCTCGCACTAGGTCTTTCGCAAGTAGGCAACAAGGGGCTATCCATAGACACTCTGTTTATTGATGAAGGATTTGGCACATTAAGTAGTGAAGCCTTGGATTTGGTCATGACAGCCTTAGAGACACTCCGCAAAGAGAGTGGTTGCCGTGTAGGTATTATCAGTCATGTCGATAGCCTCAAAGACCGTATCCCGACGCAGATACAGCTACAACGACAAGACGCCACTAAGAGTCGCATTAAGATTGTCGGAAACTAAGCATCACCTTAAATTTTGTGTCTTAGCTAAAGCAATGTCTTAAGTACGCGTACTTATTTTAGTGAGTACGCGCACTTAAATTTGTAAGTACGTAGTACTTTCTGGAGACTTCAGCTGTAGTCTGTACAGACTACGGCTGAAGTTTGAAGAGACTACACGTGTAGTTTGTACAGACTTCGCCGTGGTTTTGACTTTAGGAAGCGCAGACGTATTTTTTTAGTCCTATCACCTGTATTTTTTTATTCAAGGCTAACATGACAAAAAGAGCAAGAGCATTAACAAATTTGTTACCTCTAGTCTTGCATAATCAAGAAAATATAATTACCTTTGCAGTGCAAATACCACAAAAGTGGTTGGTTTGCTATGAGGATTGTCTCATGGTGTAATGGTAGCACAACAGGTTTTGGTTCTGTTTGTTAAGGTTCGAATCCTTATGAGACAACAATAGTAAAGACTGTGTCAAGATTTATCTTTGACACAGTCTTTTTATTACTTACGCTTATAGAGTATTATTTAGTTTATATATTTGCATATCAATAACAAATACAAAGAATGACAGACAAACTAATATGTCAGGTATTACCTGTAAAAGCTAATGAAATCGAGCAAGCTCGTAACGTGGTTAGCGATATGACCAAACCGATTGTGACGAACGAGCATAGCCTATGGAGTATGCTAGATGGTTGGAAGGAAGCCCTACTAAACTTCGGCATACGTGTGCTTTTTGGCTATTATCATATTCTTCATTGGACGCTGGCTCATCGGTAGAATAAGCAAATTCCTCTCTCATATTATGGAGCGTCGTCATCTAGAGGGAGTCGCTGTTTCTCTTATCAATTCTATTGTCGTCGCTGTCCTTTATATCTGTTTGGGTATAGGTATGGCTAGTGCACTAGGCGTTCAGAGTGTGAGCTTCGCCGCAGTTTTGGCTTCTATGGGATTAGCCGTCGGTATGGCACTTAGCGGTCAGTTACAAAATCTTGCTGGTGGCGTCATCATTGTTGTAACCAAACCCTTCACCATTGGCAATTATATACAAGCACAAAATGTAGAAGGTATCGTGCAAAGTGTAAGCCTTTTCCATACTGTTATCACGACGTTAGAGAACAAGAAAATCTATATTCCTAATGGGGCTTTAAGTAGTGGCGTTATCGTCAATATCAATTCGGTAAGCGAACGTCGCCTAGATTGGACAATAGGTATTGATTATGATAGTGACGTAGATAAGGCTATTGCCCTACTGCATGAGTTACTCAAGAAAGACGAACGTATTCTAAGCGACCCTGCTCCCTATGTAGGAGTATCAGCACTCTCAGCTAGTAGCGTAAATTTACTCGTATTAGCATGGGTTAAAACAGCGAACTATGCACCTACGAACCATGATTTTAATAGAAGTGTCTTCTTAGCCTTTAATGAAGCTGGCATCGACTTCCCATTCCCACAAGTAACGGTCAGTCACCGATAAATTCCTTAAAGAAGCAAGCAAAGGTCAGTTGCCCTAATAACGGACGACTGACCTTTTTAATGAGTATACATCGTGTATAAGCTGTGTATGATTTGTGTATTTATGGTAGAGGCTAAAACTTATGATAAAGCTATCGCCCTTACATCCTCATATCAACATCATGCGTATAGAGATTTATTAGGTTCCGTTCATAGACTATCTCCTAAATAGCTTAATCACCTATAAATCAAAATGATTTAATCTGTCTCACAACTACATTCATAAGTACACTATTCGTGTATATAGTCTTGTTGATGTTTCAAGAGCAATTATCGGTATAGACAGTATCTACGCACATCGTAGTATTAGTTATTTATATATAGGTCATGATTTTAATTATAGAATAAGAATAATTAAGCTTGTGCATCATCAGCATTAAAAAGACTGTTGCAGGATCTTCCAAAGGACAAGTTTTACTTGTCCTTTGGGGGCTTTTGCGAATGCTCGCTCAATGCAATGGTCTCATTAAAAAGGTGTAATTTTTGCTTATGTAACTAAATAAAAACATAGATGAAGCAAATATGGAATAAGATAGTCTGTTCCGCTTATTGTGATAGACTACGCAAACGTTCTTGGATTTTAGGTTTGATATTGGTATCTCAGCTAATACTGGCTCTGTATTATCTAGGCTATACCTATTCTTTAGGTGATATGGGAGTAGCCGAAGCCTTAGGGATTGAGTCTTTATAGTCTTGTTCATGTAGGAGCATGGGCTGTAAGTTTGTGGTTAATCGCAGGAGTACCATCGTCTCGTATAGGTTCGAAGGCTATATTAGGGCTTACGGCTATAGTATCCATCTTTGTCTTCCTTGTGGAAGTGGTCTTGCTAATGGAGTATAAGACGCTTTATAATGTAGACCTAGCTTTGCTCTTAATCTCTACAAGTAGCCGTGAGGCAGGGGAGAGTTTTTCGATAATTAGATTAAGTTCATTTATGTGGGCTGGTCTAGGTACTGCAGTATCAGTGCTACTATCAGTATTTATCAATAAGCTTATTTCTAGGTCTAGAAATATGAAGGGCGTTTTGGGTACAGCTCTAGCTACCCTTATAATAGGAGGTTTAGCCTTTATTCCTGTTGTTTCTGCTCATATCAATGAGCGTGTTATTCCATCGCTATATACGACGAGTTTTTGATAGAGCTGTATTGAGTACTGGTTATGGCTACTGGTTGAGTTTGAAAGTCGAAAAGCGTTATGCGTCGATGAAGAACCTTGAAAGCCTCAATGATTTGAAGGTGGAAGATGAACCTTTTAAAGAACCTATTGACATAGTCTTCATACTAGGAGAGTCTGTTTCTCGTAATTATATGCATTGCTACAATTATCCTGTAGCGAATACACCTACACTAGATTCTCTAGAGCGAGATAGTTCTCTTGTGCTTTTCCGTGATGTGATTGCTCCAGCTACGACAACCAATTATAGCCGCCAGCGTACGCTCACTTATTATACTCATAACGAGGGTAAGGGCGATTGGTATGAATATCCCTAATCTATTGGCAACGGTCAAAAAGCTGGCTGGGCAACTGCTTGGGTAACCAATCAAGAAACGACAGGTATTTATTCGGTTAGTCGTATCTTCTCACCATTTGCAGATGTTGTTCGTGAGCGTCATAGCGCAACGGATACGAATGAACACGGACTTAATAATTTAAGAGGTTCTTATGACGAAGGCTTATTGCCTTTGCTACAGTCTTATGCAGGTTTACCTGATAGCTTGCGTAAGCAGTCTCCAAGAGGGCTTTTTGAGGTTATTCATTTGATGGGCTCCCATTTTGACTATGCCAAGCGTTTCCCCGATGAATTTGCTCGCTTTAAAGCTAGTGATTTACCTCGTCGATTGGGTAAAGATAAAGATAGGGTGGTGGCTAACTACCTTAACAGTATCTATTATACGGATTACGTGATTAAGCAGATTGTGCAGCGTTATGCTCAGAAGCCAACCTTGATATTTTACATGAGTGACCACGGAGAGATTTTATATGATAACCCCGAGGACCCTGATTTTTATGGACACTCGCCTTACGCTATCACTTCAAGTGCTGTAAGTATTCCTTTTATGGTTTATATGTCACCAAGCTTAAAGCAGAAGTATCCTCAACTACTCACTCTCTTTAAGGAGGCGCAGAATAGGCGTATATCTTCAGACCTATTAACGCATACGCTAACGTCATTTTTAGGTATAAAGACGCGCTTTAATACGCCTGAGCTTAATTTCCTTGGGACTCAGTATAATGAGAATCGTCCCTCGTATGGTAACGGCTACTGAAGGAGGTACATTTGAATTCAAGGATAAGTAAGCGAAAAAGTTTCTGCTTGTTAGGAAACAATTCATTAAGTTTGCTTTGTCGAAGTAGTTGCTAATAAAATTAGCAAACAATACGAACGGAATATTATTAATACGCTCTTAGAGCTACTGATAGTTATTACAGATATGGAGGGACAGACAACTGTCAAAGACAAAAGAGATGTGGTCATCCGCTTCTCTGGTGACTCGGGCGATGGTATGCGACTTACCGGTACCATCTTCACCGATTTGAGCGCAATGCTCGGTAATACAATCTCTACATTCCCTGATTTCCCTGCCGAAATACGTGCACCACAGGGTTCTCTAAGTGGGGTATCCGGCTTCCAAGTACATATTACTCTAATAGTGTTAAGGCTCCTGGTGACCTTGCTGATGTTTTAGTAGCAATGAATCCTGCAAAGACTCAAGGTTAATAAGAAGCACCTCAAGCGTGATAGTCTGATTATCATAGACCTTGATTCCTTTGGTGCTAATGATTTGAAAAGGCGGAGTTCGCTACAGATGACCCTTTTTGCCGAATTAGGGACTAAACTCTCAGCAGGTCATAGCGACACCAATAAGCTCTATGGTTAAGGAGGGATTGACTGAGTTTGGACTCGATAATAAGAGTGCTGTACGCTGTAAGAATATGTTTGCACTCGGTCTTATCTGTTGGCTCTTCGAGCGTCCTATGGAGCATGCTGAGGCTTTCCTTGACCGCAAGTTCGGTAAGAAGCCCTCAGCTGTGTCGTACTAATAAGAAGGCTTTGCACGATGGCTTCAACTATGGTGCTAATACGCACGCTTCGACCACAACTTACCGAGTAGAGACTTCTGTACAGCAAGCTGGTAAGTATATAGATATCAATGGTAATAAGGCTACTTCGTTCGGTCTTATCGCAAAGATCCGAACGCTCAGGAAGACCTCTTCTTGGGGGTCTTATCCCATCACACCTGCGACAGATATTCTACACGAACTGAGTAAACACAAATCTCTAGGCGTGAAGACCGTTCAGGCCGAGGACGAAATCGCAGGTATCTGTACCGCTATCGGAGTCGCTTTTGCTGGTCATCTAGCCGTTACGTCTACTTCTGGCCCCGGTTTGGCGCTTAAGGGTGAGGCTATGGGCTTATCTGTAATCGCTGAGATACCTCTTGTGATTGTAGATGTACAGCGTGCAGTACCCATCTACAGGTATGCCTACGAAGAGTGAGCAAACAGACCTTATGCAGGCTCTGTATGGTCGTAATGGTGAGAGTCCAATGCCTGTAATTGCGGGTATTACGCCTGACCATTGCTTTACCGCAGCTTATTGGGCGGCTAAAATTGCTATTGAGCACATGACGCCTGTAATTCTTTTGACTGATTCTGTTTATCGCTAATGGTAGCTCAGCCTTCAGAATACCCTGATTTAGATGCACTGCCTCCTATTAAGCCGAACTACATTAGTTTGCGTCCTGAGAGTGATAAGCCATGGAAGCCTTATGAGCGTAATGAAGAAACACTTGTACGCTACTGGGCTCTTCCGGGTGAAGAAGGCTATCAGCACCGCTTAGGAGGTCTAGAAAAGGACTCTGTAACAAGTGCGATTAGTACTGATGCCGATAATCATGAACGCATGGTTGCTTTGCGTGCAGAGAAGGTTGCACGTATAGCAGACTCTATTCCTCTATTAGAAGTGGAGGGAGATGAGGATAGCGACTTACTTATTGTTGGGTGGGGTGGTACTTACGGGCACCTCTACGAGAGCTTACATGCTATGCGAAGCTCAGGGCATAAGGTCGCTTTTAGCACACTTTGCTTTCATCAATCCGCTACCTCGTAATGCAGAGGAAATACTCAGAGGTTATAAGAAGGTTGTTGTCGTTGAGCAGAATACGGGGCAATTCGCTGGCTATCTGAGAGCACAATTCCCAGGCTTTATGCCCTCATCAGTATAACTGAGTAACAGGACAGCCATTCACAGTACATGAGCTTGTGGATTGCTTTTACCAAACTAATAGAGAAGTAATTATGGCTATGGAACAAAAATATAGTTACAAATGAATGTAGTCTCAAGGCTGGAGATTTCAAAAGTGACCAGCAAGTACGTTGGTGTCCGGGTTGTGGTGACCATGCTGTGCTAGCTACCTTACATAAGGCTATGGCTGAGGTCGGTATTGCTCCGTATCAAACAGCTGTAATATCAGGTATCGGTTGTTCTTCCTCGTCTGCCTTACTACATGAATACTTATGGTTTTCATACGATACATGGGCGTGCGGCAGCCATAGCTACAGGCGTCAAGAGTGCTCGTTCTGATTTAAGTGTTTGGGTAATCTCGGGTGATGGTGATAGCTTGGCTATCGGTGGTAATCACTTTATTCACGCTGTGCGCCGTAATATAGACGTTAATATAGTTCTCTTTAACAACCGCATTTATGGGCTAACGAAAGGGCAGTATTCGCCAACTTCTGCACGTGGGTTTGTGTCTAAGAGTTCGCCCTATGGCACGGTAGAAGACCCATTCATACCTGCTGAATTAGCTTTGGGCGCTCGTGGTAAGTTCTTCGCTCGTGCTATTGATATAGACATGAAAAACCTGCAGTACTGTATGGAAGAGAGTGCCAAGCACAAGGGGACAAGTGTGTTAGAGGTACTTGTAAACTGTGTAATCTTTAATGATGGAGTTCATAAAGGCTATGCAAGTAGGGACGTGCGTGACGACAAGACTATTACACTCCGTCATGGCGAGAAAATGCTCTTTGGTAAGGACAAACAGAAGGGACTTGTCCTTGAAGGGCTCAAACTTAAGGCTGTAACCATTGGTGAAGATGGCTATACTCTAGACGATATTTTGACGCATGATGCCCACGAAGAGGATGCTACGCTCCATAATATGTTAGCCATGATGGATGGCGAGCATTTGCCTATTGCTTTGGGTGTTATACGTGATGTAGCATTTATTTCTTATGAGGAAGCACTCGCTCAACAGATTGAAGATGTGCGTATTAAGAAGCCTCAACGCTCACTTATGGATGTGATGCTCAGTGAGTCTTATTGGGAAGTAAACTAGATATTAACGCTTATCCGGCACAAAAATATTTTGTCATTTTTGGCTTGATATTTGGAGTATTAGAATAATTAGTTATAACTTTGCACCGTTTTAGAAAGTTGAATTCACTTATAAACCAACAAAAAGAAAAATGAAGAAGTTTGTATCTCTTTTGCGCATTCGTTGTCGCTTTTGTCATTCGTGTCTTGTGGTGGTAACACTGCTAACACAGTCGCTGATCTCTGCTCGTATCGCTGACTCTCTTGATTCAGTTCGTATCGCAGATAGCATCGCTCAGGCTAGCATGACTGTAGACACTATGGTCAGCCGCTGATCCAGTTGTTGCTGACTCTGCTAAGACTAAGTAATCTATAGTTAAAAGCAAGCGAATGACCTCCTACGGGTAGGAGGCTACGCATCAAGGACAAGCTCTCGCTCCTTCATCGGGGTGGGAGCTTTTTATTGTCTTAATGTTATGTATAAAAGATATGCTCCTTTAGTTGCCTACAAACCATTGCGTGCTGTAGCTAAATCAAAATCATAAGTACACGTAAATACTGAAGTGAGTACAACGTACTCATGTCAGTGAGTCGCGTACTTATTAGAATCAGTACGTCGTACTCGTTTTTAGTGAGTGTGCGTACTTACTGAAACGAGAAAAAGTGATTAAAGCATTAGTATAGATGAGCCCTGCAAGGGCGATACTTATTCATAGCCCAGGGCGCAAGCCCTGGGTTGAGCATTGACACATTTATTGAGCCCCAAAGGGCAGCAGACTTCTGAGATGTAAGTGCAAATGCTCGTGTTGTAGTGCCGCCTCCTTGTTGGAGCTCATCTTCTTTTTCTCTGTGTACCCAGGGTTTCATTTCGGGATTTGCCCTCATTTCACTCTGGGCTATGCAGGAGTGTCGCCTTAAAGGGCTACTCTACGACAAAAATTCTAATAAATCACTTGGTTATTTTGAAGAGGGAGACCTGTGTGGCGAGTGCTGTATGATGTGATAGTCTTATATTATTCGTATTTTTGTAACTATATAAATTTAATGTACAATGGCAGACGATAAAAAGAAAGTTATACCAGTTAAGCGCGTTGCTGACGAAGAGAAGTTGAAAGCCCTTCAGATGGCAATGGCGAATATTGAGAAGCTACATGGTAAGGGTTCAATCATCAATATGGGTGCTCAGCCTCAAGAAGCTCTTGAGGTTATTCCTACTGGCTCATTAGGGCTTGATATTGCTCTTGGGGTAGGTGGCTATCCTCGTGGGCGTATTGTTGAGATTTATGGACCTGAATCATCAGGTAAAACGACGCTCGCTATTCACGCTATAGCTGAAGTACAGAAGATGGGTGGTGTCGTCGCTATTATCGATGCTGAGCATGCTTTTTGACCCTAGCTATGCACGCAATCTAGGTGTAGATGTTAATAGTCTTTGGATTTCTCAACCTGATAATGGTGAACAGGCTCTAGATATTGCAGAGCAACTTATTCGCTCGGGTGCTGTAGACCTTGTGGTAGTGGACTCTGTGGCTGCTCTTACGCCTAAGAAGGAAATTGAGGGTGATATGGGCGATAGTACGGTAGGTCTTCATGCTCGTCTGATGTCTCAAGCTCTCCGTAAGATTACAGGTGCTGTGAGCAAGAGTAGTACGACTTGTATCTTCATCAACCAGCTTCGTGATAAGATTCCGACAGGTTATAGTGCACCGGGAAATAACGAAACGACAACGGGTGGTAATGCCCTCAAGTTCTATGCTTCTATCCGCATAGATGTGCGCCGTAGCAGTCAGCTTAAGGAAAGTGATGATAATGTATATGGTAATCTAACGAAAATCAAGATAACCAAGAATAAGGTTGCTCCTCCTTTCCGCCGTTGTGAGTTTGATATTCTTTACGGAGAAGGTATCTCTCGTACAGGTGAAATTATCGATAAGGGTGTAGACTTTGATATTATCAAGAAGAGCGGTTCATGGTTCAAGTATGGTGATATGAGCCCTAGGACAGGGTCGTGATACTGTACGTGCTTTGCTTAAGGAAAATACTGAGCTCTGTGAGGAGATTGCCGAGAAGGTTGCTGCTGCGATAAAGGCTCAGATGGAAAAATAACTAAGGCATGACCAAGGTAATTATCATCTCTGCACCTAGCGGAACGGGTAAAGGTACAATCATTGCTCGCTTGATGGCTGAGCATCCAGAGCTTCGCCTGCGTTTCTCTATTTCGGCTACTAGTCGTCCTCCTCGTGGGGTAGAGGAGCATGGTCGTGAGTATTATTTCTTCTCGCCAGAGGAGTTTCGTAGCCATATCGAAGCTGGAGATTTCCTTTGAGTACGAGGAAGTGTATCAAGACCGTTACTACGGGACTCTGCGCAGTGAGGTTGAGCGTATCAGCAATGAGCAAGGGCATGTCATCTTTGAGGTCGATTATGTAGGAGGGCTCAATATCAAACGTGTTTATGGCTCTAATGCCTTAGCTCTATTTATTAAACCTCCTAGTTTAGATGAACTTAGACGTAGGTTAGAGCATCGGGCAACTGACTCTGCAGAGGTTATTGAGGAGCGATTAGCTAAAGGTCGCTGAGGAAATCAAGCATGCAGAAGAGTTTGATTTAGTTGTAGTTAATGATGATTTAGACCAATGTGTTGATGCTGTTTATCAAGTGGTGAGTAGCTTCCTTAAAGGATTAAATCAAATATAGTAAATAGTGTGAGGTCTTCAAGTGACTTCGGTTGCTTTGAAGCCCTTGTTGCATTCAGGGCTTAGGGCATAACTATTATTACTATCTTTATTCCAACAAAATAATCAGATTATGATAGAAATACAGCATGTAAGCAATGAATTTCTAGCTGATTTAGCTTCAATTATTGATGTAGCCCAAAAAGCAAGCGTATCAACAAGTTAATAAGATACAAGTGTATACTTATTGGTTGCTTGGAAAGCGTATTGTAGAGGAAGAGCAAGTGGGACATCATAGGGCTTCGTATGGGCATCGGCAGTTTGCTTTTAATGGCTCAGAAGCTTGTTCCCTGTATGGAACTTCTTATTCAGAGAGAAATCTCTATAATATGAGGCTTCTGTTTATGCGTTTCAAGGAAGAGGAGATTTTGAACTCGCGAGTTCAAAAATCTTACATGGACTCATTATCGAATGTTACTAAGAGTTGAAGATTATCAGGCTCGTAGTTGGTATATGCATGAAGCTTCAAGAGAAATGTGGAGTGTAAGGACCCTTAACCGGAATATAGGGGTTGCAAGCTTTATTATAGACATATACAAGTCCCTTTTTCAAGAGGATACATTAAAGGAGTTGGAGTGTAGTCATGATAGAGAGTTTTAGCTCTGGAACCATCTAGTCTTATCAAAAATCCTGTCATAGCAGAATTTCTACAGTTAAAATCTTCTTTTGATTATAAAGAGCTTGATTTAGAGAAAGCTATCTTAAGTCATATCAAAGATTTTCTTTTGGAGCTGGGTAAAGGTTTTTGCTTTTTGTATCAGAGCAGAAGCGGATAGTAACGGATACAAGAGATTATTTTATTGATTTGGTGTTTTATAACTATATACTCAAAGCCTTTGTACTTGTAGATATTAAGGTTGGAACTTTAACTCATCAAGATGTAGGGCAAATGGATATGTATGTTCGGATGTATGATGAGTTGATGCTTACGGAAGGAGATAATCCTACTGTAGGATTGTTGCTTTGTTCGGAAACGAGCGAGGATATTGCTCGATATTCGGTTTTGAGAGATAATAAAAGGTTATTTGCTACAAAGTATCTAACTTATTTACCTACTGAGGATGAACTTCGACGAGAGATACAAAAAGCAAAAAGAGTTTTTATCTGGCACAGCATGGAGATAATAAAGATTAGTGAATTATGATAGAAGTACAGCATGTAAGCAAGCATTATCGGGCGCATACAGCCCTCGATGATGTTAGCCTAACTATTGAGCGTGGGCGTGTATTCGGACTACTAGGGCCTAATGGCGCAGGTAAGACAACGCTTATTCGTATGATTAACAACATTATCAAGCCCGATAGTGGTACCATTCTGTTTTGATGGTAAGCCTCTCTCGGCAAGCGATGTGACTCGCATAGGTTATCTGCCTGAGGAGCGTGGTTTGTATCGCAAGATGAAAGTAGGGGAGCATGCTATTTATTTAGCACGGCTTAAGGGTTTATCCTCATCGGAAGCTAGGGCGAAGGCTTGAAGAGTGGTTTGAGAAATTCGGAATTATGCCTTGGTGGGATAAGCGTGTTGAGGAACTAAGTAAAGGTATGCAACAGAAGGTTCAGTTTGTTTGTACCGTCTTGCATGAGCCTGAACTGCTTATTTTTGATGAGCCTTTCAGCGGTTTTTGACCCTGTTAATGCCGAACTACTCAAGAGTGAAATCATTGCCCTAAGAGAGCGAGGAAGTACGCTGATTTTTCTCTACGCATAATATGCAGAGTGTAGAGGAACTTTGTGATGATATTGCCCTCATCAATCAATCTCACCTTGTACTCTCTGGAAGTGTTGCGGAGGTTCGGGCGAGGTATCGCTTACCTTATTATCGCATGACATTGGCTGGAGAGTGGTTTATTGACGATTTTGGAGCTCTACCTATAGAAGAGCATAGGATAGAGCATAATCAAAACCTATTTGCGCCTTTAAAAATCGATGATGAGCAGGGCTTACGGAACTTGTTAGGGCTTATTCCTATGGAATACCCGATTGTGCGCCTAGAGCATGAAGAGCCTACGATGAATGAAATATTTATAAAAAACAGTTAGCGGTCATGAATAGTAAGATTTGATTGTAATCGAGCGCGAATATATGACGCGCGTTAGGCGAAAGAGTTTTATTGTGATGACGCTTATCAGCCCACTTTTTGATGTTACTCTTGATGTTTGCGCCTGCTCTCCTTATGGCTTATGGAGGGAGGACGAGCAGATCATTGCTGTCTTAGACCATACTGGGCTATATGGCGATGTGCTTAAGAACACGGAGGATTATCAATTTGTAAAGGCTGATAAGAGTATATCTGATTATAGAAAGGATGCTAAGGAGGCTGTCGTGTCTGGTGTCTTAGAGATTAGACAAGACCTTAGAGAAGACCCTAAGGCGATGACGCTTTTTAGTTTCAAAAACTCTGCCTAAGGGCATAGAGAACTATATCAATGGCTCATTCTCTTCTTATGTGACTTTGCAGAAGCTTAGGAGTTATCATGTGGATAGTATTGAGGATATTATTCGTGAGAGCGAAACGAGGCTCTCTGTAAATACTTTCCGTGTAGGTGATAATGGGGAGGAGTCTATTAGTTCAGGGTGCGATTTCTATGGGCTTAGGCTTGCTCTTGGCTATACTGATTTTATACCTTTATTCAGCTCTATGGCTCTAGCGTCTTGCAGAGCGTGATGGAGGAGAAGAAGAGTCGTATTATGGAGATTATGGTTAGCTCTGTGCGTCCCTTTGATTTGATGATGGGTAAAATCATTGGTGTTGGTGCTGTAGGATTAACGCAGATTTGTATTTGGGCTATCCTTGTAACGGGCTTTGCTCAGCTTGGGCAGATGTTCTTCTTACCCGATATGTCAAGTCTTGGAGCTTCTTCGGGTGTGGCATCGGTAGGTGTGAGCGAGCTATCGTCTTCTAGTATATTTGCGCTCTTAGGTTCGCTCAATTATGTAGAAGTATTCATTTGTTTTGTCCTTTATTTTTATTGGAGGATTTCTGTTGTACTCATCACTTTTTGCTGCTTTAGGCTCGGCTGTTAGTAGTGATGAAGATGTGCAGAGTCTGATGTGACTTATTACGGTAGTACTCTTATTGGCGTTCTATGCTGGTATGGCGTGTCTGAATAGTCCCGATAGTACATTTGCCCATATAGCAAGTTATATCCCTTTCAGCGCGCCCGTAGTGATGATGATACGTATTCCTTATGGTGTGTCTGTTTGGGAGGAAATTCTAAGCTTAATTGTCTTGTATGGTAGTTTTGTTGCCTTGACTTATTTGTCGGCACGCATTTATCGTATAGGCGTGTTGATGTACGGAAAGAATCCAACGCTTAAGGAAGTTTTGCGTTGGTTGCGTGACTAGAGTGAGACCATTGCATAATACGGCACTCGCTTCGTTATTATCGACATTCAGGCTTGGTCATTTACAAAAGTAAACTCCCTGCGCCTTCAGTCTCAATGCCTTGCGATTACCGCATTCTGCAAAGCCCCACAAAAGAATAAGTAAAACTTGTTCTTTTGGAGACTGTCGGACCATTCTCAAGATAATCTAATAGGCATAACTGTTCCTCGTGGAACATAGTTGCCAAGAATGAAATAGGGCTTGCTTCATACAGAAGCAAGCCCTATTTTTAATGCCCTAAAAGGGCGGCGAATACTAAAAAAACTTATTTGTGTAAGAGTTCGTAAGTGTCGTGAGCAATCATGTACTCTTCATCAGTAGGCACGACAACGACCTTCACACGGCTAGAGTCTTTACTGATGACACCTGCCTTACCACGGAACTCTTGGTTGCGTTCTTCGTCAATTTCGATGCCGAGGAACTCAAGTCCTGCACAGGCATTAGTGCGTGTAGCTGCACGGTTCTCACCAACGCCAGCAGTGAATACTAATATGTCAAGACCTCCAAGGGCTCCTGCATAAGCACCGATGTACTTCTTAACGCGATACTCAAGCATATCAGTCGCGAGCTTAGTGCGGTGATTGCCTTCGCGAGTACCCTTATCCATGTCTCGCATATCGCTGCTGCCGATACCGCTGACACCATAGATACCGCTCTTCTTATTCAGTAGAGTAGAGATTTCAGAGATAGTAAGCTGACCCTCTTGCCCTTGTCTTCTCCATTGATATAATCCGCTACTTCTTCAGGAGAGAAGTTTTGCTTAAGAAGATACTCGATAACGCCTGAGTCAATATCACCTGCACGAGTACCCATAACCAAGCCTTCGGCTGGCGTCATACCCATAGATGTGTCAATGCTCTTACCGTCCTTAATAGCAGTAATAGAGGCTCCGCTACCAATATGTGCTGTGATAATCTTAGCTGATTCGTATGGAATGCCTAGCATCTCTGCTGCCTTATGGCTAACGAAGTTGTGGCTTGTGCCGTGGAAGCCATAGCGACGAACACCGTGGTTTTCGTAGAGATGATAGGGGAGAGCGTACATATAAGCATGCTCAGGCATAGTTTGGTGGAATGCTGTATCAAAGACACCACAATGAGCCTTAGTAGGCATTACAGCCTGTGCAGCACGTATACCCATGATGTTAGCAGGGTTGTGTAGTGGTGCTAGTGGAATGCACTTCTCTAGCTGAGCAATAACTTCCTCTGTGATGATAACGCTGTCTGAGAACATTTCACCACCATGTACTAAGCGGTGACCTACAGCTCCAATCTCATCAAGGCTCTTGATGTGTCCTACTTCGGGGTCGAGCAGTTTCTCTAGAATTACCTCTACACCACGAGTGTGATTAGGTATAGGTGTGAGCTCTTCTACCTTCTCGCCATCGGGACGTTGGTACTTAATGAATGCGCCATCAGTACCTACACGCTCAGCAAGACCTGAGGTAATAACCTGATACTTAGGTAGCTCAATAAGTGAATACTTAAGAGATGAGCTTCCGCAGTTTAGAACTAGTATTTTCATAATCTTATTTTTATAGACCTTTAGCGAGAATAGCTTGGTTAGCTGTAATCAGCGCCATCTTATAGATATCTTCTACTGAACAACCTCGGCTGAGGTCATTCACTGGTGCTGCCATACCCTGTAAGATGGGACCGACAGCCTCTGCACCAGCAAGGCGTTGAACGAGCTTATAGCCGATGTTACCTACTTCAAGAGAAGGGAATACAAGCACATTGGCTTGTCCTGCTACTTCGCTACCCTGGAGCCTTCAGCTTCGCTACCTTATCTACAAGGGCTGCATCTGCTTGTAGTTCGCCATCAATAGCAAGGTGAGGAGCTTGTTCCTTAGCTAGTCGTGTTGCTTCTACGACCCTATCAACCATTTCGTGCTTAGCACTGCCTTTCGTTGAGAAGCTGAGCATAGCGACCTTAGGCTCTACACCGCTAATAGCCTTTGCTGTTCCTGCGCTAGCCACAGCTATCTGTGCGAGCTGAGCAGCATCAGGGTTAGGCATTACGGCGCAGTCTGCGAAGAATAATAGTCCGTTGTGGCCATAGTCCGAGTTAGGTAAGAACATCAAGAAAAGACCACTTACACAGCTAAAGCCGGGTGCAGTCTTGACTATTTGTAGGGCTGGGCGTAGGACGTCGCCAGTAGAGTTGATAGCACCTGCTAGTTCGCCATCAGCATCACCCGCCTTAATCATAAGGCAAGCGAGGTATAGAGGGTCTTCGACGAGTAGGGCGACTTTTTCGGGAGTTACGCCTTTGCTACCACGCAATTCGAGGAGTAAGTCTATATAGGCTTGCTTCTTTTCGTGCTTCTTTGGGTCAAGGAGATTAGCATTCAGTACGTGCTTAAGACCCAGGTCGTGCGCGTGAACGAATAGCATAAGGGTCGCCAATAAGTGTTAGCTTAACGACACTGTCACGTAGTAGGCGGTCAGCGCTTTTTAGGGTGCGTTCTTCCGTACCTTCGGGGAACACGATGTGCTGGGGCTGAGCCTTGGCACGATCGATGATTTCTTGTATTAAATCCATTTCCTGAATAGGTGTTTTTGTTTGAAAATATTGTATATACAAAGGTAGCAATTATGATGAGACTTTTGCACCTGTATAAGTATATCAAAAAGGGCAAACGCATCAAAATCCAGGCGCATTATGAGTGCCTTAGGCACGACACTCCCTGCAAAGCCCAGGGTGCAATGAGGGCAAAGCCCGATATGAAATCCTGGGTGTACACTGAACGAAAAAGTAATATCGAGCTCCGTAGGAGCGATACTATAACGCGAGCATTTGTCCCTACGTCTAGGAAGTGCCGCCTTTGGGGCTCAATAAATGTGTTCCAATAATTAACCCAGGGCTTGCGCCCTGGGCTATGCAGGAGTATCGCCCTTACAGGGCTCCTCTACGTCTTCCCATATACTTTATTATTTTGATGTGGTTATCTTGGTATATCAAAAAGGCTGTCACAAGACAAATGCTTGCGATAGCCCTTATGTTGTTTCTTTTGTCAATGCTTATTTAGATGCGCCCTAGTCGTTCGCCTGTCTTTCTGTCGTAGCGAACAATGAAAAGCATCTGGATATTTCTTTTTGAGTGTCTGAAGATAGCGTTTAGCCTCCTCTAACTTAGAGAACTTACCTGCGAGATAGAGCCAAACCTTACCGCTTTGCTCTCGGTAGATGCTCTCGTGAAGCGAGCGGAATTGCTTATCGCTCGTGTCTATCTTCGTGCGGTCTGTCATAAACTGCACTCGGAATGTATGTCCTTCGCCTCTTTCTTCTCCGTCTTTGTCGTTGGATTATTGCGCTGTGATGAGCGTGAACTGCTAGAGCTTACTTCTGCTGGTGCTGTTTGTTCGCTACTGTCTGCCGTTGAATGCTCACGTCCGACCTTGCTCTTGCTGTCGTAGAACTTTGTGAATGCACGGCTAATCGCTCCTGCTACCTCCTCTTGTCCGGATTCGCTACCTAGATAAGCCGCATCATTAGCATTGCTGATAAATCCTATTTCTGTAAGAATGCTAGGCATAGCACTTTGGCTAAGTACCCACAGTCCTTCTTGTCTTACACCTCGGCTAGTGCGTCCGTTGTTCTTATACTGGCGTTCAACGAACTTGGCTATATCGATGCTTCTATTGATATAGGCTTCTTGCATGAGGTCGAAGATGATGTAACTCTCAGCATTCGTTGGGTCAAACCCCCTATAAGTTGTTTTGTAATCACTCTCAAGAAGCATAGCCTTGTTTTCACGCATAGCCACATTGAGGTTGTTGCTCTGCTTGTTCATCCCGATGACATAGGTCTCTGTGCCGTAGGCACTGCCACTGGTAGAACTATTGAGGTGAATGCTGATGAATAAAGATGCTTTGTGTCGGTTGGCGAAATCGCTTCGTGCTTGTAGTCCTACGAATACATCTCTATCACGTGTATACAAGACTCGTACATTGGGGTGGTCAGCTTTAATCTTGCTTCCCGTCTTGAGGGCTACGGCGAGGGCGATGTCTTTCTCTTTGTAGCCGTGTGCCATGGCGCCCTGGGTCTTTGCCTCCATGCCCTGCATCAATGACGACTGTGAACTGTCCCCTTTGGGCTTTTTAGATTGCTCACACCTAAGACGCATCCTAGGAGGAGTGTGCATAAGGTTTTATAAAAAGACTAGATGAAATATTCATAGACTTTGCTACTTTGAATTTGCTTCTGCTCTTTTTATTCGTCTTCTTGGATACCTGCTCGCTTAATCTCTTCGGCGACTATTTCTAATTTGGCGTACCACTCTTCACCAAAAGCTCGTGTGAGTGGTCCTTTAGGAACTGATATACTCTTGTGCCTTCCTTGCGCCCTTTCTTAAGTGCGCATTTGCAGATACTCCATTTGTGATAATTGACTGCGGTGAAGTCTGCGTATTCTGTAAGCCCTAATAGGGTAGAGCTGACAACCAATAGGCTTAATCCAATCTATCTTACCCTCGTAGTAAGCTTTCTCGTAGGCGCACATGCAGTTGCCTTCTTCGTCGTAGGTCGTGAAGACGCAGTCTTGTCCATTGACAATACTTGTAACTTCATCGCCATCTTCATCGAAATAACTAACGCCTTGCTCTTCGATAATCTCTAGAGCTCTTGGCGCAAGTAGATGACGGATAGCAGGGAGATGCTTCTCAAGCATCTCCCGCTCTCCTTTACTTAATGGTGCTCCGCTATCGCCCTCAACACAACAGATGCCTTTACATACTTTATAGTCGCAAGCAAACATAACGTCAAAGACGTCCATGCTCACGATTTTATTGTCAATCTCTATCATGCTGCGTTTGAAGTGGCTTTTAGGGTGGCGTAATTGTTTCACGTGAAACATTTAGCTTAGACATTAAAACGGAAGTGCATGATGTCGCCATCTTGTACGACGTATTCCTTACCTTCGACAGCCATCTTGCCGGCTTCCTTAACGCCCTGCTCACCTCTGTAATGTAAGAAGTCTGCTAGTTTGATGACCTCGGCACGGATAAATCCCTTCTCAAAGTCTGTGTGGATAACACCTGCACATTGGGGAGCCTTACTACCACGAGGGTAAGTCCATGCACGCACCTCTTGTACGCCTGCTGTGAAATAAGTTTCTAGTCCGAGTAGTTTGTAAGCCGCCTTAATGAGTCGGGCTACACCGCTCTCTTCAAGTCCGATTTCTCCGAGGAACATCTGACGCTCTTCGTAAGTGTCCAGCTCAGCGATTTCACTCTCAATCTTAGCCGCTACTACAAGTATGTCGGCATCTTCGCCTGCGATAGCCTCACGTACACGCTCTACATATTCGTTACCACTCACGGCACTTGCTTCGTCTACGTTACATACGTAGAGAACGGGCTTAGAGGTGAGGAGGTATAGTTCGCGCGCAATCTTCTGCTCGTCCTTAGTTTCAAAACTTACAGTACGTGCGTTAAGACCTTGCTCAAGGGCTTCTTTATATTTGAGTAGAACCTCGTAAGTCTGTTTGGCTACCTTGTCGCCTCCTGTCTGTGCCTGTTTAGCGACCTTGCTAATGCGTTGCTCTACGGTCTCAAGGTCTTTGAGTTGGAGTTCGGTGTCAATAATCGCCTTATCACGCACAGGGTCTACACTGCCGTCTACGTGTGTAATGTTGTCGTCGTTGAAGCAACGAAGTACATGTAGGATAGCGTCTGTCTCGCGAATGTTGGCAAGGAACTTATTGCCTAAGCCTTCGCCCTTGCTCGCGCCCTTAACGAGTCCTGCGATGTCCACAATCTCTACTGTAGTAGGGACGATGCGCTGAGGGTTAATGATTTCGGCTAACTGGTTCAAGCGTTCATCGGGAACGGTGATGACTCCCACATTAGGTTCAATCGTGCAGAATGGGAAATTGGCAGACTGCGCCTTAGCGTTAGAGAGGCAGTTAAAAAGAGTTGATTTGCCGACATTAGGTAAGCCGACGATACCGCATTGTAATGCCATATATGAGTATTTAATTATTTATCATGTATGAGTAATAACAAAAGGGTTGCCTCTTTTGAAGGCAACCCTTTGTGGGTGGAAGACGGGATCTCGAACCCGCGACACCCTGAACCACAATCAGGTGCTCTACCACTGAACTACAACCACCATGTAATGCAAGTCTCAACCATCTTGCGCCTGCAAAGTTACGACAAAGTTTTTATTCTGTGCAAGAGTTAAACTTGTTTTTGGTGAAAAAGAATTTTGTGTGTTTTATCTTCTGGGGTGCTTAATTGCTTGTATTTTAATTGTTTGATGTGCTCTTTGTGTTGTTTTGTGCTAGGGTCTTGCAGGGCGCAATTAACATCAGTTCAAGAGTCAAAATAAGTACGTCGTACTCACTTCAGTGAGTGCGCGTACTTACCAAAAGTGTTTACGTGTATTTATTTTTAGTGAGTACGTCGTACTCATTTTCGCGGTGTGCGTGGGGCGGGCTTTTTGTGGGAAATGGAATAAAATGTATATTTGCACATATTAAAGAGAAGAAGTATGGCTGTAATCATGATAAAGAATATGGTGTGTAAACGCTGTATCTTAGCCGTAGAGCATGTTTTTCGTCAGCACGATATCCCTATTTGTGATATTCGCTTAGGGGAGGTGATGATGGATAGAGAGCTTGTCCATGAGGAACGTTTAGCTCTTAGCCAAAGTCTTAAGGATTTGGGCTTTGAGATACTGAGTGACCGCAGGAGCCTTGTCGTGGAGCGCATCAAGGTGCTTATTGTCGAACTGGTGCGTGAGCATGACGCTTTTCTTGATATACCCCTCTCGGTGTATCTCAGCCAAGAACTCAATGCCGATTATAGCGGTCTTAGTCAACTCTTCTCACATACTGAGGGGATTACGATAGAGCGTTATTTTATATTGCAACGTATTGAGCGGGTCAAAGAGCTTGTTTCTTATGGCGAATTGTCGCTCTCAGAGATTGCGGATAAATTGCATTTCTCTAGTGTCGCCCACATGAGTACGCAGTTTAAGCGTGCGACAGGTGTCAGCCCCTCTAGCTTCAAGGGTGCATATATAGGGAGCGTCAGCCTTTAGATGAAATCGTATAAGTATAAATCTTAGATAAAAATTATGGGACACGAACATACGCACGACCATGGACATTGCCACGGTCATAGCCACGGAGGCAATAAGAAGACCTTGACCATATCCTTGGCGATTATCCTCCCCTCATATGCTGGTAGAGGTTGTAGGGGGCTTGCTCACGAAGAGCCTTGCCTTGCTGGCTGATGCTGGTCACATGCTGAGCGATGCCATTTCTTTGGGTGTCGCTCTGATTGCTTTTTACCCCTGAATCATAGGCTCGCTAACTATGGTAAGACCTATGGTTATAAACGTTTTGAGGTGTTGGCTGCCGTGCTTAATGGTGCTACGCTGATGGTCATTGCGGGTTATATCGTTTACGAGGCAATAGAACGTTTCACGCACCCCTGCCGAGGTGGCTTCTACCGGTATGCTGATTATTTCTTTCGTTGGCTTGCTAGTCAATGTCTTAGTCGCGTGGATTATGATGCGTGGGGGCGATGTGGAAGACAACTTAAATATGCGTGGTGCTTATCTGCACGTTCTGAGTGATATGCTGGGTTCGGTAGGTGCTATTGTGGCGGCTCTGTGTATCATTTTCTTTGGTTGGGAATGGGCAGACCCTTTGGCGAGTATCATTGTCGCTATACTGGTGCTTCGTAGTGGTTATATGGTTACGAAAGCCTCTGTGCATGTGCTTATGGAGGGAACGCCTTCGGATGTAGAGATAAGCCAAGTAGAAGCCTCTATACTTGCTCACCCTGAGGTCTTGGCTCTGCATGATTTGCATGTGTGGACGATAACGAGCGGACTCAATGCCCTTACTTGTCATGCTGTCGTGCGTGATAGTCTGAGTGTAGGGGAGAGCAGTTCTATTTTGAGGGACTTGGAGCATGCGTTGTTGCATCAAGGCATTCATCATATTACGATACAGCTAGAGAGTGCCGAGCATGACCATGATGTTTCTGTTCTTTTGTCGGGCGGAGGCTGTCGCTGGTTCGTCATGTCATCACCATCACCACCATTAGGGCTAATCTTGTTTTTTTATGTAGTTTTTTTCCAGCTTAAGTTAAGCTCCATAGATAGTGTAGGGTTCATGTAGATTAATTCGTAAGATTAGCTAAATAGTCAAACGATATAATGGCAGAGTTTAAGAAACAGAATAAAAATCAATTCGTTTTTAACGACCGAGAAGTGAGGGCGGTCTGGGATGAGCAACAAAGTTGTTGGTGGTTTTCAGCAACAGACATCGTTCGAGCGATAAATAATGAACCTGATTATACTAAATCTGCTAACTATTGGCGATGGCTAAAACGTAAGTTGAGGCAAGAAGGGCTTGAACTCGTGAGTGCCACTCACGGGTTCAAATTTGAAGCTCCTGATGGTAAGCTTCGTGTAGCGGATGTACTCAATAGTGAGGGGGTTATCTTATTGGCAAAGAATTACCCGAATAATCGAGCTAATAGCTTTCTTGATTGGTTTACCTATAGCGACAACTCTATTGATGGGCAAAGTAAGAAGAAGGCTTACCAGTTATTTGAAAGTGGAATTTTGAAAACAACTGAGCCTGGTAGTTTGGAGTGTTTGCAACAGATACATGCTTATCTCTTTGGCGGATTGTATGACTTTGCAGGACAAATTAGAACTAAGAATATATCCAAAGCAGGCTTTACCTTTGCGAACTGTATGTACTTTCCTGCTACACTGCAGACGATAGAGCAAATGCCAGAAACTACTTTCGATGAGATAATGGATAAATATATTGAAATGAATGTAGCTCATCCTTTTATGGAAGGAAATGGTCGCAGTATGCGCATTTGGTTAGATCTCATGTTGAAGAATTCTCTAAAAGCAATGTGTGGATTGGAGTCAGATAGATAAGAATGAGTATTTATTGGCAATGGGGGAGAGTGTTTCTGATAGCACGCATATCAAGGCTTTAGTATTACCTGCTCTTACTATGAAGATTGATGACCGAGAAATGTTTATGAAGGGTATAGATTATTCATACTATTACGAACAGGAATAGGACGTAATGTGGAAGGAAGGGAATACGAGTAATACTCTCTCTTTTGAGACAGCTTGATGGGCTTTAATCGGAGCGTTTCTGAATTCGTGTACTAGTAGTTTCTGAATTCGTGATGCTTCGATTATTTTTATAAGTTTCTAGTATTAAGTTTGTTGTCTTTCTAAAAACTGAATTCATAACTTTGCCTCACTGAATTTGTAAGAGGCGAGCAGACTATCAAAAAACTATCAGTAGGTTGTGTTTATGATCTACTGATATTTTTTTGTCTTTCCTTTGATTGGTTTGGCTCTGCAAGGTATAAAAAGAGCGTGCGTGCGCGCGGAAAAGAAAGGGTGCACTACCTAAAGTCAAAACCTCGGCGAAGTCTGTACAGACTTCAGCTGAAGTTTGCAGAAGGGGATGCGCAAATGAATTTTTCCGCTAGTTTATTCACAAGTTCAGTTACTCAAAAATGCAATTATTAGAGTGGCGTAGGTTTGATATGCACCCCGAAAGTTTTTTTGTCTAACTTTTGGGGTGCATATCTTTAAAGGGCTTTTCTCTCGTGGCATCTAATCAATTATTTTCTATTATTGTGTGCAGTTTGTGCTTATTCCGAAAGATGTGTGTGCTTTTTATTGAATAATAGATATCTTTGTAGAAAGGACGCAAACGAACTTTATTATGAAACTAAAATATCTATTTGGTGCTGCGCTCATGGCAACGACCCTCTCTGTGGGGCAGGCTGAGCCGGGCAAACACCTAAGCCCTGAACTATTGCTCTCAATGGCTCGACTCGGTGATGCCGCCCTCTCGCCCTAATGGTAAGACCGTAGTATATGCCCTCTCACAGCCTAGCGTGAAGGATAATAACAGCCGTAGCGAACTGTACACCGTCAATATGGACGGTACAGCACGCACACAAATAACAGCAACCAAGAGCAACGAGTATGCGCCCCAATGGATTGAGGGCGGTGCACGCATTGCCTTTATGAGCAACGAGACCGGAAGCATGCAGCTCTTCTCTATGCGTCCCGATGGCAGTGATAAGAAGCAAATAACAGATATTGAAGGCGGTATCGAGGGGCTTCCGCTTCTCGCCCGATGGCAAGCAAATTGCCTTCGTCCATCAGATTAAGTACGGCAAGACGACGAAGGATTTATATCCCGATCTCGATAAGGCTACAGGGGCGTGTCATCAATCAGTTGATGTACAAGCACTGGGACGAATGGGTGGAAACTATTCCGCATATTTTTTTGTTGCCTCTCTAGGTAATGAGCCCTATAGGAGGGGAAAGATATTCTTGAGGGCGAGCCTTACGAAGCTCCGATGAAGCCACATAGCGGTATCGAAGACTTCGCTTGGAGCCCCGACAGCAAGTCAATTGCCTATGCAAGCCGTAAGAAAGAGGGCTTAGCTTATACGCTCTCAACTAATAGTGATATTTATCTGTACGACCTCGCTTCGGGCAGGACGCGCAACCTTACAGAGGGTATGATGGGCTACGATACGCATCCTACATTCTCGCCTGATGGTCGCTACATCGCTTGGATAAGCATGGAGCATGATGGTTATGAGTCCGATTTAAAGCGTCTTTTCGTTCAAGAGCTTAAGACAGGTGCTAAGTCTTTTCTAACAGATGCCTTTGAGTATGATGTAGACGCCATGCAGTGGCGTGCAGATAATAAGGGTCTGTATTTCCTCTCTTGCGTTAAGGCTGAGAAGAATATCTTTGAAGTCGATGTGCGCACGCATAAGGTTAGACAGATTACATCAGGTCAGCACAATTATGTATCTCTACAAGTAGAAGCAGGGCAAATGCTTGCTGGTCGTCAGTCTATGCTCGTGCCTACTGACCTCTATCAAGTCAATATCAAGACAGGTGAGGCTAAAGCAATCACGCAGGAGAATGCAGCCTTACTCGCTAGCCTCGATGGTAGCCCTACCGTAGAGAAACGATGGATTAAGACTACTGACGGCGGTAATATGCTGACATGGGTTGTTTATCCTCCTCACTTCGATAAGAGCAAGCAGTACCCTGCCTTGCTTTACTGTCAGGGTGGTCCACAGAGCACTATTAGTCAGTACTTCTCTTACCGCTGGAATGCTCGTCTTATGGCTGAGCAGGGTTATATCGTCATCATGCCTAACAGACATGGTGTACCTAGCTTCGGTAAGAAGTGGAACGAACAGATTAGTGGCGACTACTCAGGGTCAGAATATACAAGACTACCTCGTGGCTGTAGATACGCTCAAGAAAGAACCTTTTATCAACCCTAAGGCTATTGGCGCAGTGGGTGCTAGTTATGGTGGTTATTCTGTGTACTATCTTGCAGACCATCACGAAGGTCGTTTCTCAGCCTTTGTCGCTCATGCTGGTATCTTCAATCTAGAGATGCAGTACATGACTACTGAAGAGATGTGGTTTGCCAACTGGGATATGGGTGGCGCACCATGGGATAAGGATAATAAGACGGCACAGCGTACCTTTTGCGAACTCGCCTCATAAGGCTGTCGGTGCATGGGATACACCTATCCTCATTATTCACGGCGAAAAGGATTTCCGCATTATGGCAGAGCAGGGACAAGCGACCTTCAATGCTAGCTCAGATGCGTGGTATCCCTAGTCAGATGCTCATCTATCCAGATGAAAAATCACTGGATTCTACGCCCTCAGAATTCGCTCCTTTGGCGGCGTACATTCTATGGCTGGTTAGATAAATGGCTTAAGAAATAGAGCCCACCGCTTGAGAGCAAGAACATAGTTTACTTAATTTATTATAAAAAGGAGATAGAAGAATGCAAACCGTTGTAGAGTGGGAATCCGTCCTACGGGTAACCTTCATCTAGGTAATTATTTTTGGCGCCGTGCGTGCCTTCGTTGAGCTACAACATCAGTATGATTGCCGTTTTTTTCATCGCTGACTGGCATTCGCTCACGACGCACCCTAAGCCCGAAGATATCGTGCGCAATGCACATACCATCCTTGCCGAATACTTGGCTTGTGGTATAGACCCCGAGCAGGCTACATATATATACAGAGTGATGTGCCTGAGGTGCTAGAGCTGTATCTCTACCTCAATATGAATGCTTACCTTGGTGAGCTTGAGCGTACGACGAGTTTTAAGGACAAGGCACGTCAGCAACCTGAGAATGTGAATGCAGGCTTGCTTACTTATCCTACTCTTATGGTCGCTGACATCCTCATACACAAGGGGCAGAAGGTGCCTGTGGGTAAGGACCAAGAGCAGAATATGGAGATGGCACGTAAGTTCGCGCGTCGCTTCAACAACATCTATGGTGTGGACTACTTCACCGAGCCTGAGAGCTTCTCTTTGGCTGGTCGTGGTCTTAAGGTACCCGGCCTTGATGGTAGCGGTAAGATGGGTAAGAGCGAAGGTAACTGTATCTATCTGATGGACGATGAGAAGACCATCAGTAAGAAGGTGATGAAGGCGGTAACAGAATAGTGGTCCTACTGTGGAGAACCAAGAGAAGCCTGAGGTTATACAGAACTTATTTACCTTCCTTGAGCTCGTGTCTACGCCTGATGTTTATAAGCATTACGATGACTTATATAATAGTTGCCAGATACGTTACGGCGACCTTAAGAAGCAGCTCGCAGCCGACATTAACGCTTACTGTGCGCCTATCCGTGAGCGCATAGGTGAGTATAGTGCCAATAGCGACTTACTTAAGCGCATCGCTAGAGAGGGTGCTGAGCGTGCTCGTGAGCATGCACAGAAGACGCTCCAAGAGGTGAGACATATTATTGGATTTAGATAAATAGATATTACTTAGAAGATATGGAAATACAAGGAAAGATTGTACAAATCCTAACATTGCAGAGCGGTGTAGGTAAGGCGAGTGGCAAGGAGTGGAAGAAGCAGGAGTTTGTGCTTGAGACTCTAGAGAGCCAATTCCCTCGCAAGATATGCTTCAATCTATGGGGCGATTTGATTGACCGCACAGCCTTGCAGGTGGGTGAAGATGTAACGGTACAAGTAGACCTTGAGAGCCGTGAGTATAATGGTCGTTGGTACACAGATGTGAAGGGCTGGAGAGTAGACCGTGGTCTAGTAAGCATTCAGAATGTAGGAGCAGTCTCAGCTCCTGCGCCTCAGACTGGTTACAGCCAACCAGCGCCAGCACCTTTCGGTGGTGTAACGCCTCCTACAGTGACGGCAGCTCCTCAGGAAGTGCCTGCTGGTGGCGATGATTTGCCATTCTAAGCGAGTGCCGTACAAAATACAAGGGTCTAGTATGACCGAATAAAAGGACTGCACCCCAAGAGTTAAACACAACTTTTGGGGTGTTTTTTTGATTGAACCGACTTATGAAGATTACACTTCTTGCCATAGGTAAGACCGATAATAAAGAACTGGATAAGCTCATTGGGCAGTACACAGCACGCATTGGGCATTATCTGCCTTTCGAGCTGAAGATTATCCCCGATGTGAAACGCTCGGGAAAGACGACCGAAGAGAGTCAGAAGCTCGCTGAGGGTAAAGAGATTTTGAGCGAACTAGCACCTACGGACAAATTAATCCTTCTTGATGAGCGTGGGAAGAGCTTCTCTAGCCGTGAGTTTGCTTCCTTCTTGGAGGGGAAGATGTTGCAGAGTGAGCGTCGCTTGGTCTTCGTCATTGGAGGCCCTTATGGCTTCTCGCCTGAGGTTTATGCACGGGCGAATGAGCAACTATCCCTTAGTAAGATGACCTTCTCGCATCAGATGGTAAGGCTCTTCATCACCGAGCAAATTTATCGGGCGATGACTATCTTGCGTGGCGAACCCTATCACCACGATTAAGCTGTGGGTTTTGGGTGTTACGAAATCTATTATTACATTTGCCCCTATATAAATATAGCGTGCTACAGTATCTTGTAGCCTAATCATAAAACTTATATGGAGTTTAGAATTGAAAAAGACACGCTGGGCGAAGTGAAAGTGCCAGCAGACAAGCTCTGGGGAGCACAGACAGAGCGTTCTCGTAATAACTTTAAGATTGGTGCACCTGCATCAATGCCTTTAGATGTTATTCGTGGTTTTGCTTACCTTAAGAAGGGTGCCGCTTATGCCAACCATGAACTAGGCGTTCTTCCCGTAGAGAAGCGTGACCTTATCGCTCGTGTGTGTGACGAAATCCTAGAAGGTAAGCTCGATGACCAGTTCCCACTCGTTATTTGGCAGACTGGTTCGGGTACGCAGAGCAATATGAACGTTAATGAAGTTATTGCTAACCGTGCGCACCAGCTTGCTGGTAAGAAGATTGGCGAAGGCGAGAAGACACTTCTCCCTAATGACGATGTAAACAAGAGCCAGTCTTCAAACGATACTTTCCCAACAGGTATGCACATTGCCTGTTACAAGAAGGTTGTAGAGGTTACGCTTCCCGGTCTTCGTCAGCTACATGCTACACTTGTGAAGAAGAGCGAAGAGATGAAGGACGTAGTGAAGATTGGTCGTACGCACCTTATGGACGCTACTCCGCTTACTCTTGGTCAGGAGTTCAGTGGCTACGCTGCTCAGCTTGAGCATGGCATTCGTGCTATTGAGCATACACTTCCTCACCTCAGCGAACTAGCTCTTGGCGGTACTGCCGTGGGTACAGGCCTTAATACACCTAAGGGTTATGACGTCGTTGTGGCTCGTCATATCGCTGAGTTCACAGGTCTTCCATTCGTAACTGCCGAGAATAAGTTTGAAGCTCTTCGTCGCTCACGATGCTATTGTAGAGAGTCATGGTGCGCTTAAGCAGGTGGCTGTTGCTCTTAATAAGATTGCTAATGATATCCGTCTGCTTGCTAGCGGTCCTCGTAGTGGTATCGGTGAAATCATTATCCCAGCTAACGAACCGGGTTCATCTATCATGCCAGGTAAGGTAAACCCAACGCAGTGCGAAGCTATGACTATGGTTGCTTTGCTCAGGTAGCTGGTAATGATACTACAATCTCTGTAGCAGGTATGCAGGGACACTTCGAGCTCAATGTCTTCAAGCCAGTACTTGCGACTAACTTCCTTCAGAGTGCAGAGCTTCTTGGTGATGCTCGCTGTATCTTTTGATATTCACTGTGTAGCAGGTATCGAGCCTAACCACCCACGCATTAAGGAGCTACTCAACAACTCTCTTATGCTTGTAACTGCGCTTAATACGCATATCGGTTACTACAAAGGTCGCCGAAATTGCTAATGCGACTCACCGTAATGGCACTACCCTTAAGGAAGAAGCTCTTCGCCCTAGGGTTATGTTACCGAAGAAGAGTTTGACAAGTGGGTACGCCCAGAAGATATGGTACACCCTCTAGACTAAGACAATAGTTTTTCCATAATCTTAAATAGATGCTTGCGCTGAAACTTCGGTTTTTGGCGCAAGCTTTTTTATCGCAGTGAGTACGTCGTACTCATTCTTGTGTTTACGTGTACTCATTTCAGTAAGTACGCGTACTTACTTTCGTGAGTACGTCGTACTTATTTACGGCACCTCCTTAATCAATTATTTTTTTGTTGTTTTGATGTGCTACCCCATGAAGGTAGGGCAACCGCATCAAAATTTAGGGCGTATTATGAGTGCCGTAGGCATGACACTCCTGCAAAGCCCAGGGTGGAATGAGGGCAAAGCCCGATATGAAACCCTGGGTATACACGAACGAAAAGTAGTATCGAGCTCCGTAGGAGCGGCACTATAATGCGAGTCTTTGCCTTACGTTTTGAAGTGCCTGCCTTTTCGGGGGCTCAATAAATGTATCTATACAACTAGCCCAGGGCTTGCGCCCTGGGCTATGCAGGAGTATCGCCCTTACAGGGCTCCTCTACGTCTTCCCAAGCAGTATATTTTTGTTTTGATGTGCTACTCCATGAAGGAACTGTTTTTAACTTTAGTTGGCTGATATTCAAGTCGTTAATGTGTGGTAATTGTAATTATGTACTCTCAGGACTCTCCCTATTTGTTGATTATTTAATTAAATTTTACATATGGGGGGTGATTTTTTTGTTTGTTTGTAAAAATATATATAACTTTGTGCTGTCTTTTAGTCGATTGTATCTATATGATGCTTGTTTTAGGGCAAGTAGGAAGGTATAGATATTATCCGATTGAGACGATATATAATAAACAGATTAGCAAATGGACAAGAAAAGAATTGGTAGAGATGCAGAGACTGCCTTATGATTCTCCAGTATGTAGAGAGAATGTTACTGCCTCAAGGAAGTAACATTCTGGTAAGCTTTTTCCCTAGAATTAGATTTTGAGAATTTTGAAGAGGATGATGAATTTTAACGAGAGATTGATTGCAAGATGAAAAAAGGATTATATGTATTAGCCGCTGTGGCTTGCTTGCTCCTTAGTGCTTGTTCGAAGGAGGGCATAGACTCTGTTGCAGGGCAGAGTGCAGGTGCTACACGAGAAGTTAAGATGTCTCTTGGGGCAGGTATCCAGCTTTTTGGTCGCGATGAGATCAGCGAAGATGAGGCTGGTGGCTTCAAAGCCTTAGAGGAACAAAGGTTATTGTTTGAGATTAGAGATGGGAATAACAAGTTTATTCTTGGTGATAACGGACAGCCTATTCTCGATGATAATAATGCAAAAGTACCCTCTAAGCGTGGATATATAGAGACGGAGGATTTGAAGGGCAAGGCTGCGAATATCAAGTTCTTTGTTCAGGTGCGTAAGAAGAATACAACAACTATAGTTGGTAAGCTCTACCAAAAATGGGATTACCAATCGCGTAACACTACAGACTGGCGTCTGAATGGTGTTAATATTCCTCTTACTGGAGTTACTCCCGGTACAGACGAACTTCAGGTACGTGTCGTGGCTGGGGGCAATCTTGATGCTGATCAAGGTAAGATCCTTATTCCTAAGCCTGAATACAAAGTAATAGACTTATCTACGACTAATAAGGTCAGTCTCCCAGTGCCTTTTGTGTCTGATTGGATAGACTTACGCTATGATGGCGCTCAATATACTACGGTTGGTGATGCTAAGATTAAGCTAAAGCCACTAGGTGTACTCCTCGTAACAACGGTACGTAGCTCGATGGCTCAGCCTACCTCTCTTACAGGTATCCGCTATGTAACTAATGCGCTAGCCTTCCAAGGCGAGTTTACACTTGATGGCTCAAACAATGTTCCTTTTACAGCTATTGGTGGACGAAAGTTCGAAACAGAGATTACAGAGGATAATTACTATGAGGTTACTTATAACTTTCCTGAAGCGGTGACTCCTGGCAGAGCGCCTAGCGATAAGGTTATCGTGGCTTGGGGGCTACCTACCGGTAAGCCTAAGGCAGAAGAATGGGACACTAAAACTAATTCTACAGGAGATGCTAGCCGCATGATTTCTATGCCTCAGACTCATGCTTATGCTGTGGGTGTAAGCAATCCTGGGCATACGAACTTTAAGGTGGTGGCTGTCATGGGAACCAATCATAACTTTGTACATGGTAAGAGTTCTGCCATCAACTGTGAGCTTTATGATGTACCTCGACAGATTTTGGGCTTCTTCCCTCAGTATACAGTCAATGCACAAGGCGATGGCTTCGATACAAGCCATGAGCCTGATCAAGTTTCTCTTGTAAACTGGAAGGTGGCTAAAGAGTTCCTTAATGGTAAGGAGCTTACTGGTCCTAATGGGCAGAAGGCTACTTATAAAATAGGTTCGACAGCTATGGCTTCTTTTTTGGGTAGTTTCTTTGGTACTTTTGCTTGGTCTCAAAATAATGCAGGGCAATATTATCGTCTATTGGATCAGCAAGATCCTACTAAGGGAGCTGTATCTGCACGAAACGTACGCCTACTCTATAATTCTGGGACTGGGGATGATTTCGTTTACAACGAAGCTAATCTCTCAATGATGGTTGTTTACATCCCCAAGAAAAATCCAAATGCGAACTATTCAATTATAGGGACGTTTTTATGGGAAAGAATGCAACGGCTAAGGATCGAACCCTAAGCAAGGACCAATTTGTGATGAAGACAGAAGCTACCCTACCTAATGGTATTGGTAAATATCCTGTAGGGTCTAAGACGCTGACCTCTGTCGCTCTTGGTAAGTATTTCATCGGGTCAGCCTATTCTCCTATATACAATAATAAGTGTGCCTATGATGAAGAGTTGTGGACGGATAATACCTTCCTTCAAGGGCGTGTGCAGCGTAAGTTCCCAGCTGCGGGTAATTATCAAAAATCATCTTGGAAAGCTGATAATCCAACAGTTGTTGCTGATGTAGACAATATCTATCCTGATAATAAGACGCGTGATAATGTAGGACAAAAGCCATATTTATTGGTATCGCCAAGCTCAAGGTGACAGTTATGGGGGACCTGCTCGTATGATGGCATATCTATTCAGTGGAATACATGGAAGGGATAAGTCTGTAAATGTTCGTCGCTAGAAATGGGGCGGATTGGATTGCTGATGAATTAATTTGGGGACCAGGTAATAAGTCTCAATCCGTTTTTCTTTGTTCCAGGAGCAACGAATGGAAATTTGTTTCAAGCTCCAAGAGATGCTAAGTATATGTGGGAGGCTCTGTGGCCAATCGCTAGTAAGTATCAAGGCGATAACATTGATCCAGACTAGTGTCTGAAAACCAATTCTAAATAATCCTTATAAAGCAAGGGCTGACGCAATCAATTTGCGTCAGCTCTTGCGGCATATTGATTAAAAGTACTTTTTAGCGAAAGAAAGAGAAATTGACCGAGCCGTACTCACGGTGGTCAATGAGCCTTGGGTGTGCTGAAGTCGTATTGCTTGGGGTGCTCAAGGGACGAGCAAGCCCTCGGGCGCAAGATGTCCCGATGAGAGTATAAGCTCGGGTAAGTCTGCTATTTCGCTGAGCTTGTAAGGAGGGTCAGCAAAGATAAAATCATAGAGTCCTTGTCCGTCTGCCTTGAGTAGGCGGAAGACGTCTCCCTGCTGAATATGCCAAGTCTCTTCTTCGTGTAGGGTCTTGATGATGCTCTGAATAAATTGGGCGTGTTCTCTTCTTTGCTCCACGCTGAGTACGTTCTGTGCTCCTCGGCTAATCATCTCAGCGGATATGCCCCCCGTGCCAGCGAAGAGGTCTAGGCAACGGCAGTCTTCGAAGTCGATGTACTGCATGAGCACATTGAATAGGTTTTCTTTTGGCGAAGTCTGTCGTTGGGCGAGCGTTAAAGCTACTAGGTACATCGAAGCGTCTTCTTTTGTGTTTACCTCCTATAATTCTCATATTTCTAGTTCTATTTTTATGTTTGCCCAAAGGTAATGATAATTTCAAAGAGGAGCTTTTGGGCTATTGAGTGTAGTGGTAAGTATATCAAAAATTCAGGCTAATTACGAGTGCCTTTAGGGCACGATACTCCTGCAAAGCCCAGGGTGGAATGAGGGCAAAGCCCGATATGAAGCCCTGGGTATCTACAGATAAAAGTAAAATGAGCTCCGTAGGAGCGCAGACTCCTCACGCCCTCCCCGAAACAACAAACCCTAATTCAACAACTATGACCATTCCTTGCGCAGTAGTTCCGCCTTTGCATGGGGCATTTGAGTGACCATTCATGCCTAGCATCTGCGCGGTTATCATACCCCCTCGAAGAATAACTGAATTTTTTGAGCTCTGTATCTTATTCATATAAGGTTATTTAAAAAACAACTCACACGCCCCGTACTAAAAAAATATTTTTGCGCAAATGTTTGGAGGGAAAGAAAAGTTTGTATTACCTTTGCACTCGCAAACGACAGGGAAGGCGTCGCAAGAGAGCGGGTCGGTCGGGAGCGAAAGACGAACGAAACTAGATAGAGTGATTAAACTTTTAAGAAACTCAATCCTCTAAATAGTTAGCCGAAGCTTATTAAGGAAGCGATTTCTTATAAGTAACTTATGATGGGTTTACCATCAGGCGATCATTGACATAATTAGTAAGAAAACGAGAAAACAACGTAGAGCAAAAAATAGCAATAAGTATACAACCATCTGTACTCTTACAGATAGTTCGAGTACGGAAAGGCGACAAAATAGATAAGGGCAGACGGTGGATGCCTAGGCTCTCGGAGGCGATGAAGGACGTGATAAGCTGCGATAAGCTGCGGGGATTGGCACATACGAATTGATCCGCAGATTTTCCGAATGGGGCAACCCGGCATGTAGAGACATGTCACACCGCAGAGCGGTGAGCGAACGTGGGGAACTGAAACATCTAAGTACCCATAGGAGGAGAAAACAAAAGTGATTCCCTTAGTAGTGGCGAGCGAACGGGGACCAGCCCAAACCAACACTGTTTCGGCAATGTTGGGGTTATAGGACTGCAACGTGGACTCATTAGTTATAGAAGAACAAACTGGAAAGTTTGACCATAGAAGGTGAAAGTCCTGTATTCGAAAATAGCGAATGTACCTAGCAGTATCCTGAGTAGCGCGGAACACGAGAAATTCTGTGTGAATTAGCGTACCCATCCCGTAAGGCTAAATACTCCCGAGAGACCGATAGCGAACCAGTACCGTGAGGGAAAGGTGAAAAGAACCTCGAATAGAGGAGTGCAATAGACCCTGAACCCGTCTGCCTACAAGCGGTAGGAGCAGGCTCGTCCTGTGACTGCGTGCCTTTTGCATAATGAACCTACGAGTTACTTTTGTCTAGCAAGGTTAAGTGACATTAGTCACGCGACCGAAGCGAAAGCGAGTCTTAAATGGCGGTTTAGTTAGATGGAGTAGACGCGAAACCAAGTGATCTACCCTTGGTCAGGTTGAAGGTTAGGTAAAACTAACTGGAGGACCGAACCGGTAAGCGTTGAAAAGCTTTCGGATGAACTGAGGGTAGGGGTGAAAGGCTAATCAAACTTGGAGATAGCTCGTACTCCCCGAAATGCATTTAGGTGCGACCTTTAGGAGTTTCTTATACGAGGTAGAGCGACTGATTGGATGCGAGGCTTTCACCGGCTATCAAGTCCAGACAAACCCGAATGCGTATAAGTAAGATCCTAGGAGTGAGGGCATGGGTGCTAAGGTCCGTGTCCGAGAGGAAGAATCCAGACCATCGGCTAAGGTCCCGAAATAATAGCTAAGTTGAACAAACGAAGTCAAGACGCTAAGACAGCTAGGATGTTGGCTTGGAAGCGACCATTCATTTAAAGAGTGCGTAACAGCTCACTAGTCGAGTGTTTTGGCATGGATAATAATCGGGCATAAGCTATTTACCGAAGCTGTGGGATATTTAACATATCGGTAGGGGAGCATTCTAGCGACGTCGAAGGTAAGAGGACAACTCTTGCTGGAGTTTCTAGAAAAGCAAATGTAGGTATAAGTAACGATAAAGGAGGTGAGAAACCTCCTCGCCGAAAGACTAAGGTTTCCTGATCAACGCTAATCGGATCAGGGTTAGTCAGGGCCCTAAGGGAAAGCCGAACGGCGCACCCGATGGATGAACCGGTTAATATTCCGGTACTATTTATGTGAGCGATGTGGTGACGGAAGAGTGACAGTCCCGCCGACTGACGGAATAGTCGGTTAAAGGGTGTAGATGTAGATGTTGGTAGGCAAATCCGCCAGCAGAGTCGAACCTGACAGTACTAGGCGTGCATGCACAAATAGATATGGACGTAAACAGATTCCCTAGAAAAAACCGCTAAGCATATTGCATGAATACCCGTACTAAAAACCGACACAGGTAGTTGGGTTGAGTATACTAAGGCGCTCGAGTGATTCGCGGTTAAGGAACTAGGCAAAATAGTCCTGTAACTTCGGGAAAAAGGACGCTCGCCGTAAGGTGAGCCGCAGAGAATAGGCCCAGGCGACTGTTTAACAAAAACACATGGCTATGCTAAATCGAAAGATACTGTATATAGCCTGACACCCTGCCCGGTGCTGGAAGGTTAAGAGGAGATGTCATCGCAAGAGAAGCATTGAATTGAAGCCCCAGTAAACGGCTACTGTAACTATAACGGTCCTAAGGTAGCGAAATTCCTTGTCGGGTAAGTTCCGACCTGCACGAATGGTGTAACGATCTGGGCACTGTCTCAACCGCGAGCTCGGTGAAATTGTAGTATCGGTGAAGATGCCGATTACCCGCAACGGGACGAAAAGACCCCGTGAACCTTTACTATAGCTTTACATTGTATTTGGGTAACAGATGTGTAGGATAGGCCGGAGACTATGAAGCGGGCACGCCAGTGTTTGTGGAGTCGCTGTTGAAATACGGCCCTTTTGTTACTTGGGTACTAACTCGCAGAGCGAGGACAGTGTATGGTGGGTAGTTTGACTGGGGTGGTCGCCTCCAAAAGCGTAACGGAGGCTTCTAAAGGTACCCTCAGACCGATTGGTAACCGGTCGAAGAGTGTAATGGCATAAGGGTGCTTGACTGGGAGACAAACAAGTCGCACAGGTAGGAAACTAGAGCATAGTGATCCGGTGGTTCCGTATGGAAGAGCCATCGCTCAAAGGATAAAAGGTACTCCGGGGATAACAGGCTGATCGCTCCCAAGAGCTCATATCGACGGAGCGGTTTGGCACCTCGATGTCGGCTCGTCACATCCTGGGGCTGGAGAAGGTCCCAAGGGTTGGGCTGTTCGCCCATTAAAGTGGCACGCGAGCTGGGTTCAGAACGTCGTGAGACAGTTCGGTCTCTATCTGTTGTGGGCGTAGGATATTTGCGTGGACCCTGTCACTAGTACGAGAGGACCGTGATGGACTAACCTCTGGTTTATCGGTTGTTCCGCCAGGAGCATTGCCGAGTAGCTACGTTGGGACGAGATAAGTGCTGAAAGCATCTAAGTACGAAGCTCTCCACAAGATTAGATATCCTCATAAGGGTGGTTAAAGACGATGACCTTGATAGGCTACAGGTGTAAAGGTGGTGACATCAAAGCCGAGTAGTACTAATAGCCCGAAAGTTTTGCGCAAAGAGTTGTATGCGTATTGCGCTGTATGTTGCGAATCGGCTTCTTACTAGTTAATGGTTGCTAAAACATAACTCGAGCGATTAAGCGAAATCGCTTAGAGTATAAATAAGAGATATTTTGGTGGTTATAACGTTGGGGATCCACCTCTTCCCATTCCGAACAGAGAAGTTAAGCCCAATCGTGCCGATGGTACTGCGTATAGTGGGAGAGTAGGTAGCTGCCAGTTTTGGAGAAGACTCTTAGTCGTAAGACTGAGGGTCTTCTCTTTTTATAGCTAGAGCTCTCCTTTGTTAAATCTGTAAGTTATCGTATCTTTGATATAGAAAAACATGCAGATTTTTATGCTTATAAACTCTCATAGCAGACCATCCTTTTCAGCAGTCTATCCGATATGCTTAGCCAATCTCATCCACACGCTAAATCAACAGAATAATGGAAAATTTAGATACACTTGTTAAAGAATTATGCAAGCAACCCAATGAATCTGGATGGGTGGAGTTTAAGCACAACAATTGCTTACCTGAAATGATTGGTAAGGACATTAGCGCACTTGCCAATAGTGCAGTGCTTGCTGATAGGAATAATGCCTACATGATATGGGGGGTAGATGATAGTACACACGATATTATTGGTACAACCATACGATTAAAGAGTGAGAAAAAAGGTAATCAGGAACTTGAGAATTGGTTGCGCTACTTGCTTTCTAAAAATGCAAACTTTGAGTTGCATGGTGTAGATATTGATGGAGTGCATGTTGAGCTGATTGTAATAACTAAAGCGGAAGGTACACCTGTTACCTTTGAGAAAGTAGATTATATTCGTTCGGGCAGTTATACTAAAAGACTAATTGAATTTCCTGTGCTGCAAACCCAACTTTGGGATAAATTACGTCATCAGCAGTTTGAAGAGACTTATACTAAAACGGGCTTGAAACTTGAGGAGGCTATGCAGCAGCCTGAACTATGAAGCGTATTTCATGATTATGCGCATATCAATGCCTAATTCGCTTGAAGAATGTGCTCACTATCTTCTTGAAGAAGACCTTTTGGTCAAACAAGACGATGGTCTTTATGCCATCACTAATTTAGGAGCTATTCTTTTTGCGAAGAAACTTTCGTCTTTTTCTCGTTTAGGGCGAAAAGCTATCAGAGTAGTACAGTATGACAAACTGAACAGATTGTCCATTTTAAAGGAAGAGACGTTGGAAGAGGGCTATGCCATTTCTTTTGAAAGAGCAGTTAAGCTAGTAAATATGCTACTTCCCTCTAAAGAAAATATCAATGAAATTCAAAGAAGCTCAATAAGTATGTTTCCTCTTCCTGCAATTAGAGAAGCCATTGCCAACGCTTGCATTCACCAAGACCTTTATATAACAGGAGCAGGTGTCGTTATTGAACTCTTTGATAACCGAGTAGAGGTTACAAATCCTGGTACGCCTTTTAGTTGATGTGATGCGTATTGTCGATAATCCTCCGAAGTCGCGTAATGAAAAACTAGCATCCCTGATGAGGCGTTTAGGTATGTGTGAGGAACTAGGGCGTGGTTGGGATAGAATGGTCATCAGCTGTGAATTAAAAACAAATTCCAGCTCCTCGTATACAAATCTATCAAGATAACACGAAAGTAATCTTGTTCTCACACTTAGACTTTACCAATATGCAGATGGACGATAGAATATGGTCAACCTATATGCATGCCTGTCTAAAGTATATAGAAGGAGATGGTATCACAAATAGTTCTCTTAGAGATCGATTTGGGCTAAAACAAACTTCATCTGCAAGCATTTCAAGACTTATCAAAGAAGTCTTGGAAAAGAAGTTGATTAAACCGATTGACTCTGATACTGGGCAACGTTATATGAAATACATTCCTATATGGGGATAAATTTCTATTTGCTGGTCATTTGCTGAGACGTACCTATTTTTTTATGATTAGTGTTCAGATTCAGTACTTTATTAATCCGATTCTATTTGCCGGTCATTTGCTGAGCAATCAAAAATCAGAAGGTTTAGATCCTTCTCTCTTGGCTCAATATTTTTCTTTTCTGATTAAATTTAATTGGGATGTCTCCTAATATGCTTTTATATGTGATGTTTAACTATATGCAAGTAAGCTCTTGCTTAGCTTGAAGTGTGCGTATAATTGTATTGTGTACTCAAAGTGTACCAGCACGGATGAGCGCCGCCTTACCTTTGTAGTGTGATAAGGGAAGAGCAAGTAACACGCCGTCCTAGTTTGAGAGTACCACGACTAGAGTAGCGAACCTGCACGACCTTTAGGGACACATATTTATTCATTATATATAAACAGTATTATTATGTTACGTTTTCAAGTAAAGAGCCGTAAGGCTTCTATCGGTAAGAAGAAAGGTCAAGTATTATTCTTCGCTCACAAGCAAGCTGCAAGACGTATGACGCTTGAACAGGTTGAGGAGTCTATTTCTCGTAGCACAACGCTCACTCGTGGAGATGTACGTGCAGCTATTGCGAGTCTGACGGATGTGGTCAATGAGGCAATCTTGCGTGGTGATAGTGTTGACTTGGGCGATTTGGGGATACTGCGTGTCTCTGTAGGTGCCAAGCAGATGGATAAGGAAGAGGATGTAAATGCTTCTACCCTCCGTAAGCCACAAGTACGCTATACTCCTAAGAAAGCTATGCGACTATTAGCGAAGACAATCCCAGTATCGGTGTTCAATCCGAAGGCTAAGGGTGCTCACCTAGGGGATAAGTCTAGCGGTGCGTCCTCTACAACAGAAACTCATCATGAGTCAACTAGCCCCTAACCCTAAGGAATCTGTGGGAGGTGAGCATAGTACCAACGTTTAATCCATAAAAAGAATAGTGAGAGGGGCTACCGTGTGTAAGGCGGTAGCCCCTTTCCTTTTATAGAGAGAAGAACAAAAGTTGTAATTTTTTTGATATGATTAGAGAAGCTTAACTAATCTTATTTATGCGATTATCAGTACCTTTGTGCTTACGTGTAGATAAAATAAGAATATAGAATAGGATATGAATGTAGCAATAGTAGGCGTTAGTGGTGCTGTGGGACAAGAGTTCCTTCGTGTGCTTGCGGAGCGTCCATCATTCAAGATTGACAGATTAGAAGTCTTTGCTTCTGCTCGCTCTGCAGGTAAGGTAATTAACTTCCGAGGCAAGGAGTACACTATTCGTGAGCTCAAGCATGGCGACGACTTTAAGGATATAGATGTAGCTTTTTGTTTCCGCAGGAGGCTCTATTTCGCTTGAATATGCTGAGACGATTACGAAGCATGGGGCTGTGATGATTGACAACTCAAGTGCCTTCCGTGGTGAGCAAGATGTTCCTCTAGTTGTGCCTGAGGTTAATGCTAAGGATGCGCTTGTGCGTCCTCGTGGTATCATTGCTAACCCTAACTGTACGACCATACAGATGGTAGTTGCCTTGAACGTAATCGAGAAGCTATCGAATATTAAGCGTGTTCATGTGGCTACCTACCAAGTCGCGAGTGGAGCCGGACAGCGTGGTATGGACGAGCTAGACCGTCAAACCAAAGAAATCGTCGCTGGCGAAGAGCCAAGCGTACAGAAGTTTGCCTACCAGCTTGCCTACAATCTAATTCCTCAGATTGATGTCTTTGGTGCAGATGACTACACTAAGGAGGAGTTGAAGATGTACAATGAAACACGCAAGATTATGCACAGCGATATTCAGGTGAGTGCTACTTGCGTTCGTGTGCCCGTTACGAGAGCGCACAGCGAAGCTATTTGGGTAGAGACGGAGGAGGCGTTGAGTTTGGAGCGTGTGCGCCAAGCCTACAAAGAAGCTACTGGCGTAGTGCTTATGGACGAGCCAAGCGAACAGACGTATCCTATGCCACTCTTTGTAGCTGAGAAAGACCCTGTTTATGTAGGACGTTTACGCAAAGACCTAACTAACCCTAAGGGGATTACATTCTGGTGCGTTGCTGACCAGATTAAGAAGGGAGCGAGACTGAATGCTGTGCAAATAGCCGAATGGCTCGTTGCTCAAGGTGATATTAAGAAATAAGAATATAAATTCATCATTAACTAAAAATCATGAGGGGAATAACTTTCTCCCTCATTGTATGACTCATGGAAGTATTTAATGACGTACAAAGTCTACAGCTTTTTGTAGAGCAGCATAAGCGTGCTGGTAAGACTGTAGGCTTTGTACCAACGATGGGTGCACTACATCAAGGACACTTGAGCTTGGTTAAACGTGCCCTCACGGAGTGCGATGTGTGTGTAGTGAGCGTGTTTGTTAATCCTACACAGTTCAATGACAAGAAAGATCTTGAAACCTATCCAAGGACATTTGATGCCGATGCGCGTCTGCTCGAGGCGGCTGGAGCGACGGCTGTTTTTCACCCAGCAGTAGAGGTTGTTTATCCTCAAGATGAGGAGGTGCGCTGTGATTATGCTGTTGGGCGTGTAGCCGAAGTGATGGAAGGACGTTATCGTCCGGGGCATTTCGCAGGCGTTATGCAGGTTGTACAGCGTTTGTTTGAGCTTGTTCGCCCAGATGTGGCATTCTTTGGGGAGAAGGATTTTCAGCAGATTGCAGTCATCAAGGCGATGTGTAAGATCGTTAATTCGCCCGTTAAGATTGTCGCTTGCCCTATTGTTCGTGAAAAATGATGGTCTAGCCTTGAGTAGCCGTAATGTGCGCTTGAACGAAGAAGAGCGTTCGATGGCACCTAATATCTATCGTGTCTTGAAAGAAAGCCTTGCTTATGCTCGTGAGCATGGACCTAAGGAAACGGCTCAATGGGTTGTAGAGCAAATCAATGCAATCCCTACCCTTCGTGTTGAGTACTATGAGATTGTGGACTCATTGACGCTTGAAGAAATTCAGAGCTGGAGCGATAGCACTACTCCTCAAGGTTGTATTACTGTTTATTGTGGGGAGGTTCGTTTAATCGATAATATAAGTTATGCAGAAGTCAATAATTAAAATCGCTTCGGTAATAGGTGCTGGGCTTCTTCTTGCTTCATGTGGAGCGAGGAAGCCTAAGCCTATGGCCAAGAAAATAGATAGTACACAACTAGTTGTTAGACCGACAAAACCCCAGTGGACGCCTCCATTGGGTGATAGTATCAAGCATGAGATGCGTGCTGTATGGCTAACGCTTGTTGCTGGCTTGGACTGGCCTCAGGTTAAAGGCTGATACACCTGACGGCGTACGTAAGCAACAGGAAAGCCTTGAGCGCATCTTGGATAGATTGGTTGAAGATGGTTATAATACGGTATTCTTCCAAGCACGCCAATCGGGCTCAGTGAACTATTATAGTGATGAACCATTCAATAAGGTATTTACAAGCAATGCTTCACGCCCTGCCTATGACCCGCTAGCTTTCGCTGTAGAAGCGTGCCATAAGCGTGGTACTTTAAGATACATGCTTGGGTAGTAACTTATCCCTTGGTATCAAATGGAACGCCTAAACACCCTATTATAGCGAAGCACCCTGAGTGGGCTATTCCGCACATGGGTTCTTATCATCTTGACCCAGTGCCTTTCCAGAGGTGCGTACACACATTGCGAAGCTTGTGAGTGATATCGCTCGTAGGTATCAAGTTGATGGTATTCACTTTGATTATTTCCGTTATCCTGAAGAGGCTGGACGTTATAATGACTCTCGTAGTTATAAGCTCTATGGAGAAGGAGAGGATAAAGGTCGCTTGGCGTAGAGAGAACTTAACCCTACAGCTACAAGAGGTACAAGACAGCCTTATGAACGTGCGTCCTGATGTGCAAGTTAGTGTCGCTCCTCTAGGGAAACTGCGCAAGCTCCCTTCTCTAGGCAGAGCTCATGGCTGGACAGCTTATGATGATGTTTATCAGGACGCCGAGGAATGGGCTAAGCATGGGCTTGTTGATTTCCTTGCTCCTATGATGTATTACAAAGATTATCTGTACGAACCTTTCCTCATTGATTGGCAGGAGCGTGTTGGCCGTTATGTACCCGTTGTTGCGGGTCTTGCTCCTTACCGCACAGAGCCTACAGAGAGTGGTTGGCCTATTACCGTTATCAAGGAGCAGATAGAGCTAGCTCGTAAGTATAAGGCTGGGGGCGTAAGTATGTTCCGTGAGGGTAATATTGGTCCTCGTCGTCCTTACCTACGTACGCTCATACAAGAGCAATTTAAGTATAAGGCTCTTTATCCAGAGCTTGCGAGAGGTAAGGCTACTAAGCCCGCTGTGCCTCGTGGTTTGTCCCTTAAGCTTACAGGTAAGCATATTACCCTTAGCTGGATGATGCCAGAGCAGAAGGTTACAGGGATAACTTATCGTGTGTGGTGTACTGCTGTGCATGCCAATGGTACCGAGGAGAGCTACATCGTTAAAGAAGGTCTTGAACAAACTGTTTGCTCGATGTTGCTCGCCAACTTTAATGCTGGTGATAAGCTGATTTTCGGAGTAGAGGCTGTTAATAGCTTCGGCGTTTCGACTCCATCGGAGGTGAGTGCTGAGTTCCGTTTTACGCAGGCATTAGGCTCTGTACTACCGTCTAAAACTAATTAAGACGGTACATGAATTTGTATATACATGTGCCTTTCTGCGCACAGCGATGTGCCTATTGCGACTTCTACACGCAGACCAATCTCGGTCTGCGTGTTCGTTATTTAGAGGCATTACATAGCGAACTGCGTGAGCGTGCAAGCGAATTGCCACAAGGAAGCTCCCTCACGAATATCTATTTCGGAGGGGGAACACCTTCGCTGTTGAGCATAGAAGAGCTTGGCGGTATATGCTCTGTTATTGAGCGGTGCTACGCAATAGATGCATCGTCAGAGATAACGCTAGAGGCTAATCCTGATGACATTACAGCGGATTATGCCGAAGGGCTTAGAGCTTTACCCATCAATCGTGTGAGTATGGGTGTGCAGAGTTTCCAAGAAGATGATTTGATATTCCTGAATAGACGTCATAATAGAGAGCAGGTCTATCAAGCTGTCGAACGTTTGAGAGCTGTCGGGATTGATAACATTAGCTTGGACCTGATTTATGGCTTGCCAAGGCAGACAGTAGCGACTTGGCAGGATAATCTTGAGCGTATTATTGCACTTAATGTCCCACACATTTCGGCTTATCATCTGATTTATGAGGAGGGCACGCCACTTACGAGGCTTAGAGACCTCGGGCGTGTGGAGGAACTTAGTGAGGAGCTTAGTTTGCAGTTCTTTGAGATGCTCATTGACAGCCTCAAGAGTGCAGGCTATGAGCACTACGAGATATCTAACTTTGCTAAACCCAATAAATATGCTCGCCTCAATACAGGCTATTGGCAAGGCGTTCATTATATCGGTGCTGGGACCAGCAGCACATAGCTACGATGGTGTAAGCCGAAGTTATAATGTTGCTTCTATCCGCCAATATATTGAGGGTTGGGGAGCAAGGCAAGCGTATTTATGAGCGTGAATGTCTGACCGAGGAGGAGAAGCAGATGAGTATATTATGACGCGCCTAAGGACGCAGTGGGGCATTGATTTAGCAGACTATGCCGAGCTGTTTGGTGCTTCTGCTCGGGAGCATCTTGTCGCTTTGTCTGAGCCTTTTATTCGCCGTGGACAGCTGTGCTTAGACGCTCATACGCTGAAATTAAGCCCTCAAGGCGTTTTTACTAGCGATGGGATTATCGCAGAGCTCTTTGATTAAGATTGGGATATAGCTCTTCCGCGGTGCAATCGGGAGATTGTTGGGTAGCTCTATTTACTCCAATTTGCTATCTTTGCGAATAATAACGCAAACAAATAAAGAATGAAATTTCCATATATATTCGGTTTTATCCTTGCGCTTGGGCTAAATCTATCAGCACAAAAAAAGGCTGATGGTACAGACTTGCTCAAGTATGTCAATCCATTTATAGGTACGGCTGTGCATGGTCATACTTTCCCTGGTGCTACTCGCCCGAATGCGATGGTGCAGTTCTCGCCTGATACACACCTCTTGGGCTGGGAAGCAAGTAGCGGTTATCATGCCAGCGATAGCCTCATCTATGCTTTTAGCTTGACGCACCTTAGTGGTACTGGTATTGGCGACCTTGGCGATGTGGCTCTATTGCCTTATTCGGGACAAGATAGCCTTAAGCCGATAGCTCGCTTTGACAAACAGAGTGAGACGGCTTCGCCCGGTTATTATGCTGTGAAGCTCAAAAAAACTTTGGCGTAGATGTAGAGCTTACATCTTCTCCCGTGTAGGACTTATGCGCCTCAAGTATAAGCAAGCTAAGAGCCGTCGTCTACTCCTAGACCTAGCGCATGTGCTTCAAACCCAACTGGGGGCATAAGGTTGTGGGTAATGATGTACAGCTTGTGGATATGCAGACAATCAGAGGCACTTACTACACTAAGGGCTGGGCAGAGCATCATCAGATGAGCTACACCATTCATTTGTCGAAGCCTTTGGATAGCATTGCCATTTATGAGAATGGGAAGAAGACAGACGTCGTAAGTGGGCTCAAGGCTGGCAATAAGTACAAGCTCAGCTATAAGGATACGAGCGGTAAGTATGATGAGAAATTGCATCTGTATTTACCCGAGGGGAATGATGAGATTTATGTTAAAATCGGTCTTTCGCATGTAAGCCCAGAGGGTGCTGAGCGCAATCTTGTGGCTGAAGTACCTCATTGGGATTTTGACCGCTTACATCAAGAGAGTCGCCAAGAGTGGGCTAATCTTCTTGGTCGCATTCGCATATCGAGCCGTGAGCCAGAGGTCTTGACTAATTTCTATACAGCCCTTTATCACGCTAATATAGCACCATATAATTATCAAGATGTCGATGGCGCTTATCGTGGCTTAGATAAGCAGGTGCATAAGAATACTAATCCCAAAGATGGGCATTATACAGTATTCTCTATTTGGGACACCTATCGTACCCTACACCCATTACTCACGATTATAGACCCCGATAAGGCCTTGAACTATGGTCGTAGTCTTGTTAAGGGTTATGAGGAGGGCGGTATATTGCCTCGCTGGCCACTTGCCGAGAGTTATACAGGCTGTATGCCAGCCTATCACTCTGTTAGTATCTTGGCTGACTTGATTGCTAAAGGCTTAGTTAAGGGTGATAATCTGAAACTATGGGCTAAGGCTGGTGAGCGTTCGAGCGTGTACAGAGATGATATGGCGAAAAAATTCGCTGGCACAAGGGAACTTGACCTCATCACAAGGCATCCATACTATAAGGAGACTCTAGGTTTTATCCCTGCTGATAGCGTTCCTGAAAGTGTCTCTTGGGCAGTGGAGATGGCTTATGATGACTGGTGTATCGCTCGTATCGCCGAGGCTGCAGGGCTTGATAGCCTGCGTTCGGCTTACGACCTTAAGAGCAAATACTATCAGAAGTATTGGGATAAGGAAACCAATCTGATGCGCCCGATTATGGCGAACGGCAAGTTCCGAAATCCCTTCAATCCTCGTTTCTCGGCTCACGAGAAGAGTGATTACACGGAGGGTAATGCTTATCAATGGAGTTTCTATGCTCCTCATGATATGGCTAACTTCCTAAAAGTTATGGGTGGAGCGAAGGTGCTTGAGCGTAATCTTGATACGCTCTTTACGACCTCTTCACGTATTGATGGTGCCGAGCAGAGCGGTGATATTACGGGGCTTATTGGTCAGTATGCACATGGCAATGAACCTAGCCACCATATCGCTTACCTCTACAACTACACGGCACACCCTGAGAAGGGTCAAGCTATCCTTGATAAGGTTATGCGTGAGTTTTACCTCCCTACACCAGAGGGTATTATCGGCAATGAAGACTGTGGACAGATGTCTGCTTGGTACATTATGAGTGCGCTCGGCTTCTATCCTGTTTGTCCGGGGAGTGATGTGTATCATATCGGTCGCCCTATGATTGACCATGCCGAGGTGGCTGTACGAGGAGGAGTCTTCAAGGTTGAAGTGCTTAACAATAGTCCAGAGCATAAGCGTGTAGCGAGTGTGCATATCAATGGACGTAAGGTTAATAACTTCCAAATACGCCACAAGGAGCTCCGAGCTGGGGGCGTCTTGCGTATAGTGATGGCCAAAATAAAAATAGATTAGATGAATAAAATTAAGGAGCTAGCCCACTGGGCTAGCTCACGTTCTCAAATAACATACTATTGGATAGGCATACTCACGCTTATTCTTCCCAATTTATTTCTCAGCTATTCAATGGATGTAAGCCTTGTGGGGCGCATCTTGAATATATCCTTACCCCTCGGCGTGTGGATGCTTATCTTGGCATTGGGACGAAAGCCGGGTAAGACTTTACTATTCCCCTTCGGGATTATGCTCTTAATAGGAGCTGTACAACTAGTTCTTTTAACCATTTTTGAGGGAGCAGTCATTTCAGTGGACTTGCTCCTGAGCCTTTTCAGTGCTAGTGGTGATGAGGCGGGCGAACTCCTAGGCGGACTAATTCTGCCTATTGCGCTCGTCCTTGTGATGCTCATTATGGCTGTTTATTCGGCTATTTGTTCGTGGCGCAGTCGTTTGCTTTTTGTCTTCTAGCTTTCGTCGCTATGCTGGTGGCACGGGCTTAGGAATAATTCTTCTTTCGCTTCCATTGGCGGCATGGGCTAATAGGATACAAGCCCAGCATACTCTGAGAGGAGATGTTTATCCCCTAAATGTCTTCTATAATATCTACATCACAGGGAGTAAGCTCAGTCAGCTTGCCCATCTAGACGAAACGAGTGCAGAGCATAGCTATCACGCTAGTAGTGCGCATAGCGCAGATGAGCCAGAGATTTATGTCTTTGTATTAGGGGAGACGAGCCGTGCGTATAGCTATCAGCTTTATGGCTATCCTCGTCCAACTAATCCTTTGCTGTCGGCTCGTGATAGTTCGTCTATTTATCTTTTCCGTGATGTACTGACTGAGAGTAATACCACGAGCAAGAGCGTTCCGATTATCCTATCTCCTGCCGATGCCGAGCATACCGACCGCCTTCCACATGTGCGGGGTATCCTTACGGCTTTCAAAGAGGCTGGCTTCCATACAGCTTTTATCAGCAATCAGCCTGAGAACAGAAGTTTCTTGGACCACTTCGCTTACGAAGCTGACGAGCATTATCGCATAAGGGATATTATACGCAGTAAGCGTAGTCTGATGGATACACGCCCTATTTATGATGGCGATATGCTCCCATTCTTGGACGAAGTCTTGAAGAAGGGATACCGCAAACTATTTGTGATTATGCACGGCTATGGCGAGCATTGGAGTTATCCCGATAGGTATCCGAGTGAGTTTAGTTTCTTCAAAGATGATACACCAAGAGGGGCTAGACCTAAGGAAAAGGAAAAGCTTGTGAATGCTTATGACAATGCTATTCGTTATAACGATTACTTCTTAGATGCGGTGATTAAGCGTTTGGAGTCCTACACAGAGGCTTCTACTGCGATGTATTACACTTCGGACCACGGAGAGGATATTTATGATGATGCACGTGAGCGCATTCTGCACTCTTCGCCTACGCTATCCTATTACCAACTGCATGTACCTGCCATTTTGTGGTTGAGTCCAGCATATAGGGAGCGTTATCAGACTATTGCGCGTACTGCACGAGCTAATGAGCGTAAGGCTGCTACGAGCCGTAGTAATCTGCATACTCTGCTTAGTCTTGGAGGCATCAATACGCCCGAACGCCAAGACAGTCTTTCTCTGCTTAGTCCGCTCTATCGTGAGGGGCAACGCTCTTACCTTAATGATAGATATGAATGCGTTCCTCTGAGCGAAATGATTACACGCACAGAGGACTTAGAGATGTTTAAGAAAATGGGGCTTAAGCCATTGAAATAGAACCTTTCCATCATTATAAAAAAGAGGGGCTGTACCAAAAATACTTGGTACAGCCCTCTCTTAGTTGCCCCACAAATGGACAAGAAGTTACATCTTGGTACGGATATATTCTTCTAGCTCTGGACGGAACTTAGGGTGTGCGATGCTGACCAAAGCTAAAAGCCCTCTCTTTAAGACTTAAGCCCTTAGGCGGACACGCCCAAACTCAGTTACGACATAATCAATCTCATTGCGTCCTGCCGTGATGTTGGCGCCTCGCTCAAGTTCCGTTACAATGCGACTAATGCTATCATTCTGAGCTGTCGCACGGAAGGCCAATATCGATACACCGCCATGGCTACGCTTGGCTCCTCTTAGGAAGTCCACTTGACCGCCTGTACCACTGAACTGCTGTAAGCCTATGGACTCGCTCGCTACCTGCCCTCTGAGGTCTATGGATAGGCAGGAGTTAATAGATACCATATTGTCATTAAGCCCGATGATATAAGGGTCATTCGTATAGTTTACGGGGTACATCTCGATGTCGGGATTATTATCAAGGAAGCTGTAAAGCTCTTGACTACCCATAACGAGTGTGCTGACAACCTTTTGAGGGTTTAATGTCTTGCGTTTTCCCGTAATCTGACCACTACGGATAAGGTGCATCACCCCATCGGTGAACATCTCGGTATGAATACCTAGGTCTTGTCTATCAGTGACGAAGCGCAGAACGGCATCGGGGATAGCGCCAATACCGAGTTGTAGGGTAGAGCCATCATGGATAAGTTCTGCACACAGACGCCCGATTTCAAGTTCCACCTCACCTACGGGTGCTGGTGGTACAGCGAGGATAGGGCGGTCAACCCTCACGATATAATCAAGTTCGGATACATGAATGAGATTATCTCCTCCGATGAAGGGCATCTGATTATTCACTTCCGCTATGGTCGTGTGGGCATATTGTGTCGCAGCCTTGGTGTAGTCATTGCTGACCCCAAAAGAGCAATAGCCCTCGTCATTGGGTCGGGATAATTGAACCAAAGCCACATCTACAGGGTATAATCTGTCTCTAAAGAGTAGAGGCACTTCATGGAAGTGGCAGGGTATGAACTCTAATCTACCAGCGTTGTGAGCTTCTCGACTCTTTTTATCTAAGAAATTGCTGTAAGGCTTTAGATGGGCTCTCATCTCTGGACGAAGATGATAAGGCTCTCCGAAGTAGAGCATATGAAAGCTCTTGAGGTCTGTGTACTGCGCACGTTCCTCATAGAGAGCCTCTACAAAGGCTATCGGGTGTAGCAGCACAATGACCAAAAAAACCAAATAATCTCCACTCTTAATCCCTTGGCGTACGGCATCGTGTGCAGAGCATACTCGTGTACGATAAATGTCTTTCCAGTGTTGTGGCATAAATGATAGGTAGCGTTTTATGTGGAAGTTAAATTACTATATAGCAAAGATAATGATTTTGATAGTGTTCTGTAATGGGGGGGGATAACTAGCAGGGCAAGCGCATCAAAATAATAAAGTGATAGGAAAGACGGAGATGAGCCCTGTAAGGGCGATACTCCCGCATAGCCCAGGGCGCAAGCCCTGGGTAATAATAATCAATACATTTTTTGAGTCCCTTTAGGGGCGGCACTCCCAGCGACAAATACTCGCGCCGAAAGTGCTGCTCCTCGTCGGAGCTCTTTTTTGTTTTGTATGTAGTTTACAGGGTTTCATATCGGGCTTTGCCCTCATTCCACCCTGGGCTTTGCAGGAGTGCCGTGCCTGAAGGCACTCGTAATTAGCCTGAATTTTGATGCGCTTGCCCAGGGCAAAACTCCCCAAAAACGAGTACGACGTACTCACTAATGTAAGTACGCGTACTTATTTCAGTGAGTACACGCACTTACTTTCACGAGTACAGTGTACTTACAATTAAGAACAGCCAGAGCAAGTGCATCACAACGCTCCTCAAAGAATATGCTTAGGGTACTCTAGTGGCAATCGCTTTATAATACCATTCTTCCCCGAAATTACGATATACCCTGCATCCCAATAAACCTCCTTAACTATATTGGAAAAAGATGAGTTCATCTGGATCTCCTGTAAATATAGTTTGCGTAGCTACAAATAATCCCCAAAACCACTCCATAAGCATCTCCTTATTGATTCCATTGGGCGGATTCCAAAGATCCGCAGGATATGACCAATCAGTTTTATGAGAAGAACGAGGCACAAAATGCATATCACAGAATTTGATACAGGGAGCAATATGTCCCGGGGTGTTGAGTATGCCACAATATCCTAAAGTCTCGATTAGATATTGAGATTGCCCTATCGTAGCCTTAAACCCTGGTATTCTGATAAGTTTACTTTGAACTTGTCGTTTCTTAGAGACATCCGAATTTAATAAATCAATAATCTGGTTGAAAATCTTGATATCTTGCTTCGTTACTTGAGGAGTCTCTAAAGACAATGTATATTCGAGTATGTAGCATAGAGCTGATAAATTATGGCTACAATATCCACCACTATTTAGATAGAGATCTTCCATGAAAGTACCGGAGAGTCCCCAATTTCCATTCTCCAATTTCCGCATACATCGCAAGTATCATGCACTGAAGACGCTTGTTCATCTCTTGCGTGTTGACAGACAAACAAATGGTCATAGTAGTGGCAAGATGCAGCATAGGCAGAAAGTCCCGAACGCCAAGCCAACTTATTGCTACCTAAGCTAGCCAAAAAAATAGAGCTACAACTTTATCTTTTAGACGTTTGCTCTATCAATGACAAGAGCTTCTTGAGTAAAACGTCGTGTTCAATTGTAACGTCCATATTGTTATTTCCTATAAGGGGTATCTTCATAGTATATTTCTTGAATTGCTGATAGTTCACTTACTTTCCTGCCTTGTAGCCGTTGATTGGCACTGCCCCAGCGGTAGTGGCGGGAGCGTTGCGACTCCGGAGATCACCTCGTATGACTATCGATAAGACGACCGATACCGCCATAATAGCAAAGCCCTCCCTATAGGATCATCAGATATGATTTTTACTCCCAAACCAGAGTCTCTAAAAAAACGTAAGCCCGTTATAACTATCGAGTTCATCAATATCTTTCTTCTTTCGCTTGATTAGATCAAGATTATCTCGTTTATAAATAGAGATATGCTTATCCTTGCTCTTATCCCTAAATCCATTAGCTACATAGCAGAATGCAACGTTGGCACTCTCAATGCCCTTCTGGTCCAGTATAAAACTGAGTACGTCGTACAACATGGGCTCATTGACCACCGCTTCCAGTAGAACATTTCCCGGTAATGGGGCATCAACCATCTTAAATGAAAGGAGTTCTGGATAGTAATAGTCTAGCCCCACATCTTTGCAAAACTGACAACGAAGCTCAGGAGCTGGCTTTTTCCTACTGATCCCTGCTTGATAGTCCTGTAAAGCCTTTATATAGTCTTCTTGATTGAAGTATTCCATAAACTCGGCTTCCGACTTATCTGTATTCCCTATGAAGACAGAGAATTCCATGCCAGATGTTGAATACAGGCTGTTAATCTCTTTTGTCGAATACTGAAAGTCTCCGAGGTAAGATACCGATGATGCAAGGACAGCTTGACTTGGAGTGATCCCATGCCTCGTTGAATAGCATATCAGTGCATTCGCCTTTTGTAGATTCAAAGGAACACAGGCCTCTTGGAGCAACTGTGTCTTCGCTGGGACAAAAGTCAAGAAAGTCATTAATATCATCGCTTTCTTTGAGGTACTTCGCTATGAGAAAATCCTCGTCGAAGTCATCAAGCCCCATTTCTTGGCAAAATGTTCTTAGTCCTCTGTATCTCCATCGCCTTTCGCTATATCTAAATAGCGTTCAAAGGACTCTTCCGTTGGGAAATACCCAATCCAAAACATCATCTTCATAACTATCACTTTTTGCTTTTATTATCAACTACATGCTCTTCATGCATTGTCTGAATTATCCTTAGAGCGTCTTCTTTTTATTCCTGCGAATTTATATTGTGGCATATTTATTTAGGCAATCGGGAGAGTCTCTTCTCTTGGTACTTGAAACCACCTCCTCTTCTACAGCCCCTAGGGCTTTTTGCTCTTATAAGAGCTTGTATGTATCTTACATATTCCATGATTATGATTTTTAAAGGTGTATATGTCCAATCGAAGATACCACACTTGCTACGCCCCTCCTTGGGTACGGCATCGTGTGCAGAGCATACTCGTGTACGATAAATGTCTTTCCAGTGTTGTGGCATAAATGATAGGTAGCGTTTTATGTGGAAGTTAAATTACTATATAGCAAAGATAATGATTTTGATAGTGTTCTGTGATGAGGGGGATAACTAGCAGGGTAAGCGCATCAAAATAATAAAGTGATAGGGAAGACGTAGATGAGCTCTGTAAGGGCGATACTCTCGCATAGCCCAGGGCGCAAGCCCTGGGTTTATAGTCAATCAACATATCTTGAGCCCCGTAGGGGCGGCACTCCCAGCGACAAATACTCGCGCCGAAAGTGCCACTCCTCGTCGGAGCTCTTTTTTGTTTTGTATTAGCTTTACCCAGGGTTTCATATCGGGCTTTGCCCTCATTTCACCCTGGGCTTTGCAGGAGTGCCCTGCCTGAAGGCACTCGTAATGCGCTTGGATTTTGATACGCTTGCCCTACCCTTGCTTGTACATTTGAGCTATTGTGTACCTTTGCTCACGATTCAGATGCTTGTATTCTTTCAGAACTTTATCAAATATAAGTCTCTTGGATCACTTAGCCATAGGGCAATAACCCCTCTGGCTATTTTTACCTCGCTGTTGCACTTAATGGTGGAATGTGCAGTAGATAAAGCTATCGCTACATTTTTTTCCGTTTTTCATATTTTTATATGTAATTTTGGAGATCTACTTTCTGGAAATGACGCAATAGGTAATGTTATTAATATTCATTCTTGTATGGAAGGATTGGAACAACATGGGAATGCTACTTTTTATTCCAGATCTGGAATTTGTTTTGCCTGTATTAGAGGCAGGTGGTTCAAAAATCTGATAAAAAAACAATTAACTAATTTGTATGAACAATGGAATAAAAAAAGCATCCCGGACAGATAAAAATCTTCAGTTGAGTAATTATTACTAATAATCACAAATAAGAATATGGATGATAATATAATCGCATATATCCTTTCTTTAGTATGCGTAATATTACTACTAATAGAATGGATTTTTATTAGTCACAAAAAAATAGTTTAATAAACACTATTGCATTTGTCATTTATTCATTTCCTCTGTACTATCTAATAACCTATAAAAGGAACTGGTGAAATTTTCGCTCTTACATGGTGGTTCTATTTAGTATTATTCACATCTATTCATGTGATAATGTTATGGCTTAGAGTGTTATACTTCTTTTTAAAGAGATATTTTAAAAGGTAATAATAATGCTCCAGATTGGGAGTTTAGCTCTCATGTCCGCATTACAGTTCAACGGAAATAACAGGGCAACCGCATCAAAATGACCAAGTAATTGATTGATGGAGAAGACGTAGATGAGCCCTGTAAGGGCGATACTCCCGCATAGCCCAAGGCTTGCGCCCTGGGTTTATAGTCAATCAACATATCTTGAGCCCCGTAGGGGCGGCACTCCCAGCGACAAATACTCGCGCCGAAAGTGCCGCTCCTTGTCGGAGCTCTTTTTTTGTTTTGTATGTGTTTCCCCAGGGTTTCATATCGGGCTTTTCCCTCATTTCACCCTGGGCTTTGCAGGAGTGCCCTGCCTGAAGGCACTCGTAATTAGCCTGAATTTTGATGCGCTTGCTCTGACCTCAAAGGTACGATGCATCCACCGAAATAAGTACGACGTACTCACTGATGTAAGTACGCGCACTTATTTCAGTGAGTACACGCACTTAAATTTGTAAGTACGTAGTACTTTTTGGAGACTTCAGCTGTAGTCTGTACAAACTACACGTGTAGTCTCTTCAAACTTCAGCCGTAGTCTGTACAGACTTCGCCGAGGTTTTGAGTTTAGGAAACGCAAGCTTTGTTTTCTCTTCGTATAATTCAGATATTTTGATGCGCTTGCCCTGCTTTTAGGGAAATACTCTCCATCTATAATAACGCAGCGAGTGCCACACAATGCAATGGTCTCAAATAATTAACTTTGTGAAGTCTTGGTATGCACCATAGCTATAGCTGAACATATCTATTGAGACCGTTGCATGGTTTCCTATTGACGACAAGCAAAAAAGGACACTCTAAAGAGTTATAACATGAAGCAAAAAATTACTCATATGAGGCTGATACGCTACTTGTTTACAACAGTGCTTACTTTACTATTTATCAGCTGTAGCAAGGGGTGTTCTTACAACGAATCCCAATCCTCCCATGCAGAACAGACCACTGCTTCCAACCAGGTGGAGGATAAAATATCTCCCTGATGACTACGAGTTGAGCACAGACGGTCTTACCCTTATCAAATGGAAGAACCCCAACACAAAGGTACTAGACATGAATCGTGATACTCACCTTAGCAAAATTAGATTTATTGGAGACTGGGCATTTTGGGACTGTAATGGTTTGACGAGCATTAATATACCTAACTCTGTAACGAGCATTGGAGAGTGGGCTTTTTATAACTGTAGTAGTTTGACGAGCATCGATATACCCAACTCTGTAACGAGCATTGAACAAGGGGCTTTTAGTGATTGTGACAGTTTGACGAATACCTATATATCTAGTTCGGTAACGAGCATTGGAGTTGAGGCTTTTTGCTAGCTGTAGTCACTTAACGGATATCAATATACCCAATTCAGTAACAAGTATTGGAAAGAAGGCTTTTATACAGTGTCTCAGATTGAAGAGTATCAATATCCCCAGTTCAGTAACAAGTATTGGAAAAGAGGCTTTTGCTTTCTGTAGCAGTTTGACGAGTATCAACATTCCAAACTCCGTAAGGAGCATTGCCAGAGCAACTTTTTATAACTGCAGTAGCTTGACGAACGTCACTATACCCAGTTCGGTAAGGAGCATTGACAAGTTTGCTTTTGCTCGCTGTATCAACTTAGATAGTGTAGTATTTAAGGGAAATAATCCGCCCCAAATACATGGTGATTCTGTTTCTAATATATTTTTGGAAACTCCAAGCAATCTTAAACTTATAATCCCTAAGGGAGCAAAAAAACAGATATATAAAAGCCGGGTATCCTGAAGATAGGATTGTGGAACAGTAGCACAAGCGCATCAAAAATATCTGAATTACACGAAGAGAAAAATAAGGCTTGCGTTTCCTAAACTCAAAACCTCGGCGAAGTCTGTACAGACTACGGCTGAAGTTTGATGCAGACTACAGCTGAAGTCTCCAGAATGATATGCCCCCAAAAAGTTAGACAAAAAAACATTTTGGGTTTTCTTATGAGTATTAAAAAGAAAGAAAGAACACTTTATCAGATTTGCTCAGGTATATGCATCTTCTAGATGCTGGTTATGCTCTGAGCATATCAGTGCTACCTACGGGATCTCATGCAAAGACATCTAAAAAGTCTTACGTTCAAAAAATACCTACAACAGGGTCCAGTAGGCTTGGAAAAAGGTAAATCTATCAAGGCAGATTTTGCGTTAAGGAAACACATCGTCCTTGAAGTTGAGAAAAAGCACTTACCTTTACATGTAGCCTCGTTAAAGTTTGAGCGGCTCCTCAAACCATCTGTAGATGGTTAAAAGCATATCGCGAGGAAGGATTGTCCGCTCTAGGCGAATCTAAAAAAAGCGAGACAAAAGCCGCAAGCATGGGTAGACATAAAAAGAATAGTAAGCCTCTCAGTGAGTTGGAGAAACTTCAGAAAGAAATACAGGAACTCAAGACAGAGAACGCTTTTGCTAAAAAAAGTGAGAGCCTTAGTAGAGGAAAAGAAATGCCCGTCTAAGAGCGATTGGGCAGGTGCCATCGAAGAACTAAGGCAGGCAGGACATGCTCTTAAGTATATGCTTGAGAGAATTGGCATGGCACGTTCAGTATTCTATTACCACCTAACGCGTCTCAACAAAGCAGATAGCTATAACTTTTGTTAGAGAGCGGATAAGCTCCATATATAACGAAAAATAAGGGAAGATATGGCTACAGAAGAATCTGTTATGTATTGCGCGGTGAAGGAATAGAAATCAACCACAAGACTGTACTGAAACTTATGCAAAAGAACTGGGTATAAGTGCAACGCATAAAAAAAGCGTCACTATCGCTCCTATAAAGGTGAAGTGGGTAGAATAGCTCCCAATGTGATTGCCAGAAACTTTAAGGCATCAGCACCCAACCAGAAATGGACAACAGATGTCACGCAAGTCTGCATACAGGGAGTCAAGACCTATCTATCTCCCGTAATGGATATGTTTAACGGTGAAATCATTGCATACACCATATCCAGAAGTCCGAACTTGCAAATGGCTATTGATATGCTTAGAGTCGCATTTAGAAACAGCCTCAATTAATGGGCTGATTATGCACTCTGACCAGGGATGGCATTATCAGCACGGCAGGTATCAGAAGATGCTCAAAGATAAAGGGATTGTACAGAGCATGTCTAGGAAGGGAAATTGCTTGGATAACTCTATGATGGAGAATTTCTTTGGACTAATGAAGAATGAGCCGCTCTATGTAAAACCATTATGACTCTATTGAGGAGTTTGAGAAGGAGCTCAAGCAATATATCTGGTGGTACAACAATAAAAAGAATAAAAACTGAGATTAAAAAGGAATGAGCCCAGTACAATACCGTGCTCAATACTATAAAGAATTGAACAAGAACATTTAATTTAATGTCCAACTTTTTGGGGGGCATATCAAAAGTACTACGTACTTACAAATTTAGACGCAGCACTTACAACAATAAGTACGGTACTTACTAAAGCGAGCACGCTGCAATTTGGCTCGGTATGCATTGTTCAAGGTCAGAAACGAGTTAATTACGAGCGCTCAGCATGGCATCTGCAAAGCCCAGGGTGAAATGAGGGCAAAGCCCAAATATGAAACCCTGGGTAAATACATAATAAAAAACAAAAAAAGAGCTCCGTAACGAGGAGCGCAGACCTTCGGCGCGAGTATTTGTCGTTGGGAGGCCAAGTTTCTCGGCCTGTGATATGTTGATTGATTGAAACCCAGTGGCTGGTGCCCGGGCTATGTGGGGAGTATCGTTCACAGTGGCCCTGAGCATCTTCCCTATCATTTTATTATTCTGATGCGGTTGCCCGCCGTTGTGCTAACGGAATGATCCTGTTAATGTAATATCTCATATGGATCTGCACATCTAGAGAGATGCTCTCTAAAAGTTGACTCATTATCGCTTTCCGCTTTTTAAGAGCAAGAAGGTCGTCCCTCTGTCGTGCAATATATCTTGCTGATGAGTTTTCGGAAGTACTTCAACGAATTCTTCTTTAGCAACCATTCTCCTTAGGAGTAAGGAGAGGAAACTATACTTTCTCAAACACCAACTATATCATCGCGGAAACGCTGGAGTAAAGGATCTACACCATCACTTCAGCCGTGGCTTTGGACACAAGCAGAACATAGAGAATTATCGTAGTGTGTGAGAATCAAAGCGGTTTTCACCAAAAGACGGTCAGGAAAATGATAGTTGCAATCTACTTCATCATTACGCTACTATCGCTATAGGATAAGCTAATATGAGTCTACAAACCACGCACAAAGAAATTGGGAGTCGGATTACAACCTCTGTGAGTTTATCCCGATAAGGCAAGATATCCCCTGTTCTGCTTATGATTGAAGATGTCTATATTGTACTGAATGACATTCTTAGCATAAGTAAACTGCTTATAAAGAGCGTTTTTCTCCTACTTTATTTCCCTCTTTATAATACTCTACTATCCCCAATAAAATAGATGTCATCGACATCAAAGAGAGACTTATCCCGATAGATATGGTCAATAATCTTGCCATCCTTTTGCTCTTTCAAACCCTTAGGCAATCCATTCTCCCCAATGAGCGTATCTATCATATCCTCAAAGACGATATTGAAGTTTCGGACAAGCAAATGCTCACTGTATGCTTTTTTCTGAGCAACACGCTCGGCTTGTTCGTAGAAGGCATAGAGCAATCCCTCACAAAGCGACCAACTCATCTGCAAAATACCTATTCCTTATCTTACGGAGAAGACGAGTACCCTTACCCGTTTCAATAAGATGAGCCACTCTATGAGCTTTTAGAGTATCATAATTGAAGTTCTTCTTTACAGGGAAATAGTAGGAATGAGCTAAATAGTCTAGAGTAGAGAAGAAAAAGAACAAGCAACTCTTCATCATAATTGATTACCTTATTCTTGGTTTTGCATTGGAGATAAAAAGGGCTTACCCTGATGAAGCAAAGGCTGAGTCTGGCGAATGGTTTTCGTCCAATGAATTTTATTATTGCTACTATGCCTAATAATAGCAATGTAAGTGAAGAGGTTTTGATGTTCTTTATTGAAGCGAAGAAGGGACCAAAATATGGTCTATCAAAGTGGCATCTCCCTCGCCACGATTGCAGACCAAGCCAGCAAGGCTACGGCTTGAGGTTATTTCGTTGTCTGTCTGACGGTCATTAAAGAGAGCTATAGCTTGATAAAGCCATGCCGATATTCCAAAAAAGAAAAAGCCTTATCTTGGGAAGATAGCCGAGTGTTGTCAGGCGAGACGTCGATAAGCTCTTCAGGCTTATATCTACCAAAAAGCCTTAAATACAGCATTTTGACTCTCTGAATCGCCATTATCTTCAACTCTAATATTCACCATGAAGACCTTTAGGTAGAATGAATACTGCCCCATTCTTAGCATCGTAATAATAACCAACATAGGGCAGTTTCATTGTTCCATCTTGCGACTCAATCGGGGCTATCCCTTCCAATGATGGGATAGCTCCTTTATTGTAATGATAGTCTTCAAATAGAATTCTCACTGTCTCAGTCTTGTTCAGGTTCTTCTTGCTCTTCCTCCGTACCCTCTGTTAAAGACAATGGAGGTACTCCCAAGTAGTCCATAAACCCTTGGAGTTTCTCGCATCCATCTGTTTGATAGAGGTCATTAAAGCTGAATTCAACATCCTTGTCATTTTGTATAAAACGGAAGAAATTGTTTTTGTGTACCGTACTCATCTCGGCAAACCTCATTCCATAGATAAAAACATGACTTTGCTTTTTGAATTCAAACTCACTTACATCCGCCTTAATGAAGAAATTACCCATCTGCTTATCTTCTGAGTTGGTGGCTTTGAAAATACGTTGATTTATTGTTTGAAGAAACTTTACCCAACGATATTTCTTACTTCCCAAAGAGATAACAAAGCTACTTGACAATACACTTTCACGATAATCTACTGGAACGTACTCCCAATCCCAACGGCGCTTAAACGCACTATCCATTGGGAAGAGCGATTGGTCTGATGTATTCATTGTCGCAAAGATGCGAAGGTTGGGAGGTAAGCAGAGTTTACCATCCTTAATACCCTCGTGTCCTTCTCCTAGTACCCCATAGAGATAATCTCTGAGATCACTATCTGCCGTAATAGGATAAACTGAATAATCATCATCATTGCGGTCAAGCAACTGAAATAGATCGCCAAAGATTTGTGCACAATTACCTCGGTTAATTTCTTCAATCACGAGATACACTTCTTCCTTAGTATTTTTTTCCAAGCATCAACATAAGCCTCCGTGAATACCTGAGGGGTGAACGAGTATGAGATTATTGTGTCATCCCTCCACAACTTCTCCTGTTCTAAGTATAAACCAAGAGCTATCGCTTGGTTCATACTAGAATATTGAGTTTCACCATTGCTATCTGACCCTTTAAATTCTTGTATTTTTACGAAGTTCTTTTTTTCAGGAGTTTCTGGAAGCTTTCGTATCGACTTGTAATATTTAATAGCAAATTTCGCGATAGCATTATCCTCATATTGTATTTCGGGTATTCTCTGAATGAGTTCCTCTAAACTAAGATTATCCTGGATATTGGATTGCATTGTTGGCTTATAACAACCTACGAAGCTCGCATAATCACTATCGGGATGAAAGGTTGTACGATGAACTCTCTTTTTCTCTGTTAATTCCTTTACTCTATAGGACTTACCACTACCCGGTGTTCCAAAGAAGATAATTTGTCGGGAATCTACGCCTTTATTTTGTTCCTTATTATTAGGCATCACAGGATTCAACCCTGATATAAATTCTCGGTAATAATTTAACGCAGCACTAGGCTTATTATGCCACTTTTTATCATAGTCTTTAAACCCATTATCTTGTTTTAGAGCTCCTATTATTTCATCCAATTCTTGAACATCCTGAACCTGATAAATATCAAAAGTATCTACGTTCTTAATCCTTGCTATAGTAACACTAATTTTGGACAATGCCCCTACATATTGTTTCTGCGTTGAAGCCGCAAGATCAGGTTTGTGCTCCAAGTAGTCAATGAATTGTTCTTCTTGTGTCATTACTTCTATGTGTTATACTATTATAGCACAGGATTCAACCCCGATATAAATTCTCGGTAATAATTTAATGCAGCACCATACTTACCATGCTCCTTTTTATTAAAGTTGTTAAACTCATCATCTTGTTTTAGAGCACCTATAATTTCATCCAATTCCTGAATATCCTGAACCTGATAAATATCAAAAGTATCTACCTTCTTAATCCTTGCTATAGTAACACTAATTTTGGACAATGCCCCTATATATTGTTTCTGCGTTGTAGTCTCAAGACCAGAGCTGTGCTCCAAGTAGTAAATGAATTGATCTTTTTGTGTCATTACTTTTTATGTGTTATGTTATTATATATCCGATACCAGCGAACAAGCTTTATAAATATCAGTTTTTTTCATTTTCAATATTGTCTGTTCCTAAAAAAAGATTGGATTTACTTTTATTAACTTGGGCTTCAATCATTAGCAGAACTTCCTAAAGAAATCTTTTTGCTACTTATTTACAGCTTGTCTTCTTTTCCATTATATCTACAAAAAAATATAACATCAAGGAGCAATAACAAAATATTTAGAGCAATTCTTAATTGTAAGTACACGCACTTACGACAACATAGAGCAAGCGCATCAAAATTCAGGCTAATTATGAGTGCCTTCAGGCACGGCACTCCTGCAAAGCCCAGGGAGGAATGAGGGCAAAGCCCCAAATAAAACCCTGGGTAAACAGGGGACACAAAAAATTATGAGCTCCGTAGGAGCGGTACTAACAACGCGAGTCTTGAGGTACTTGTTTTGTGCTTGCTCTACTGCTCTATAATCTTATCTTCAGGATACCCGGCTTTTATATATCTGTTTTTTGCTCCCTTAGGGATTATAAGTTTAAGATTGCTTGGAGTCTCATTAAACACATAAGAATCTAAACTAGGGATTTTCGGCGGATTATTTCCCTTAAATACTACACTACCTAAGTTGATACAGCGGGCAAAAGCAAACTTGTCAATACTCGTTACAGAACTAGGTATAGTGACGTTCGTCAAGCTACTGCAGTTCAGAAAAGCAGACCTGCCAATGCTCGTTACTGAGCTGGGGATATTGATACTTGTTAAGCTGCGACAGTTCTGAAAAGCAGCCTCTACAATGTTCGTTACAGAGTTGGGTATATCGATACTCTTCAAACTACTACAAGAGCCAAAGGCTCCAAACTTAATGGTCGTTACCGAGCTGGGAATATTGAGATCCGTTAAGTTACTACAGTCATAAAAAGCTGCCCTGCCAATGCTCCTTACAGAGTTGGGTATATCGATGCTCGTCAAACTACTACAGAATGCAAAAACCTCTTTTCCAATGCTCGTTATTGAACTGGGTATATTGATACTCTTCAATCTGAGACACTGCATAAAAGCTTGACTTTCAATACTTGTTACTGAACTAGGTATATGGATATCCATTAAGTGACTACAGCTAGCAAAAGCCTCTTTTCCAATGCTCGTTACCGAACTAGGTATATAGGTATTCGTCAAGCTGTTACAATCACTAAAAGTCCCTTGTTCAATACTCGTTACAGAGTTGGGTATATCGAAGCTCGTCAAACTACTACAATTTGAAAAAGCATAGTGTTTAATGCTCGTTACGGAGTTGGGCATATTGATGCTCGTCAAACTGCTACAACATGAAAAAAAGTATAGTATTTAATGCTCGTTACGGAGTTGGGTATATTGATGCTCTTCAAACTGCTACACTCCATAAAAGCCCACTTTCCAATGTCCGTTACAGAACTGGGTATATTGATACTCGTCAAACTGTTACAGTCCCAAAATGCCCAGTCTCCAATAAATCTGATTTTGCTAAGGAGAGTGTCTCGATTCATATCTAGGACCTTTGTATTGGGGTTCTTCCATTTGATAAGGGTAAGACCATCCTCACTCAGCTCGTAGTCTTCGTGAGAAATTTCGTCCTCGACTTGCTTAGATGAGGTAGTTTGTTCTCTATGTGTGGGTTGGGATTTGTTGTCAGAACAGCCCTTGCTACAGCTGATAAGGAGTAAAAGCAAGCACTGCCGTAAACAAGTAGCGTATTAGCCTCATATGAGTAATTTTTTGCTTCATATTTATAATTCTTTAGAATGCTCTTTTTGCTTGTTTTCAATGAAATATGCCCACCTATGGCTATGGTGCGTACCAAGACTTCACAAAGTTAATTATTTAGAGACCATTGCATTGTGCAGACTCGCTTTGGGCTTGTGTCTCCTTTACAAGGCTCATCTACGTCTAATCAATACACTTTATTGTTTTGATGCGCTTGCCATGCTTCGCTTGGCGGGATTTAGTGCCCTTATGCACAAAAATAACTACCTTTGTGTAGAGTAATATTAAATTAAGAAAAGAACAAAATTATGAGTTATAACCTATTAGCCGGAAAGGTGGGCGTAATCTTTGGTGCGCTCAATGAACAGTCTATTGCATGGCGCGTGGCTGAGCGTGCTATCGAAGAGGGTGCTAAAATTGTACTGACAAACACTGCTATGGCTATCCGTATGGGTAACCTAAACGAACTTGCAAGCAAAGATTGGCGCTACAGTTGTTCCTGCCGATGCTACTAGCGAAGAGGATTTAGAGCAGGTATTCCGTGTAGCTATGGAGACTTTTTGGTCGTCCTGTGGACTTCGTCCTACACTCAATTGGTATGAGCCCCTAATGTGCGTAAGGGTCGCACTTATGACAACCTAGACTATAAGTATCTACAAACAACTCTAGATATCTCGGCAATTAGCTTCCACAAGATGCTTCAAACAGCTAAGAAGTTAGATGCTATTGCTGAGGGGGTAGCGTAGTGGCACTTACTTATATTGCGACTCAACGCACATTCCTTGGTTATGGAGATATGGCTGATGCTAAGAGCCTACTTGAGTCTATCGCTCGTAGCTTTGGTTATTACTATGGAAGAGAAAAAGGGCGTTCGTATCAATACGGTATCTCAGTCGCCAACGATGACAACTGCCGGTAGCGGTGTGAAGGGTATGACTGACCTTCTTGACTTCGCTGAAGACCTCTCTCCACTAGGGTAATGCAACGGCTGATGATTGCGCTGACTACTGCATTACGCTCTTCAGCGACCTAACTCGTAAGATTACGATGCAGAACCTCTTCAATGATGGTGGCTTTAGCTCTATGGGTATGGGACAGGAAGCTATCGAGGTTTATCTCCGTGGTAAGGGCAAGGAAGCCTAAGATAAAAGATAATTCATTCAAAAATGATTATAGCAGTAGATTTTGATGGGACGATTGTTAGCATCGTTACCCTGCAATAGGTGATGAGATACCTTTTGCTGTGGCAACGCTCAAGATGCTTCAAGGAGATGGTCATCGTCTAATTCTATGGACTGTGCGTGAGCGTGAAGAGCTTGCCGAAGCATTAGAATGGTGCCGTAAGCGTGGTCTTGAGTTCTATGCCGTGAATAGCGACTTCCCCGAAGAGAAGGCAGGTGGCGAAGGCTTTTTCGCGTAAGCTTAAGGCAGACCTCTTCATTGATGACCGCGGTTTTGGGGGCTTGCCTGAGTGGGGTGTGATTTATCACCGTATCAAAGCTGGTAAGGCCTTAGATGGTGAATGGAACCGCTTGAGCCTTGATGACGATTATCGTCCAAAGAAAAAAGGTTTTTGGGCTCGTCTCTTTAGTTAGATGAAGCTTTGGCGCACGAGTAGGAAATTGCCCACACTCGTGTCCTGATATAAAAGCAAGAGGCTGTGTCTCAGTAACGCGACCTCTTAATTTATTACTACTATAGCAGAACAACAATATGTTTTTGGCAAGAACAAGCCTTGCGTGATACCTTATTTATTGTAGCTGTGATTGGCTGGGGTTTGCTCATTACCCTTCTGGTTATGGCTCCGGGTTTGGTGGGTTTTGCACTCAATGCCTATCGCTATCACCGCAGTGAGAGTATCAACTTATACTTGGCTCGCTTTATTCCGCCAGCACTCTTCAACTTGCTCATTGACTTGAGTCGCTATCTGCTCTAGCGGTAATCCCAATAGGGGAGGAGTAAGCTATGGTTTAGTGCCGGCGACGCTAGCGGATAAGCCCTTGGCTATTGCTGTGGGTGGTCTTGTAGGTGGACTACTGGTACTTAGTTTACTTCGTCGGCTAAGCTTTGCTTTGTGGAGCTACATCTTTATGGATAAGCGAGCAAGCAATCTCTTGTCTGAGGATTATAGAACGCTTGCAGCTCTTAAGGCTGTCTTGTTCATTCCGCTGACGTTTCTTGCGCTTTCAAGTGCTACGGCAGTTTTTGCCCTATATGGCTTAGTTGTGCTGATGCTCCTCACTATTGTGCTACGAATATGGCAGACGTTTAGTCGTTTAGGACGTTCTTTTGGGGACTATGTCTATATTTTTTTGTACCTTTGCACCCACGAATTGCTCCCTTGGGTGTATCTCGCACTAGTGGTATTCCTCCGAAGAGGGGCATTATTTTAGAGCTAATTGTAAAGAAATAGTACGCATATTAGGGTGCGTCAAATAAGTAAATGAGCATAAAGAAGATTCTATCTCTCAACCCAAGCCTGAGTCGGGCAAATCTCCCTTTATTATGATATTGCGGCTAAGTATGATGCCGAGATAACTTTCCGTTCGTTTATCAATGTTGAGCAGGTTTCTCAACGCGAGTTTCGCGACCAGCGTATCAATATCCTAGACCATAGTGCTGTTATCTTTACGACGCGTAAGGCTATGGAGCATTTCTTTGGTCTTTGTGCAGAGCTACGCATCACAGTGCCTGAGGATATGAAATACTTCTGTATCAGTGAGCAAATAGCTAACTATCTACAGAAGTTTACAGTTTACCGCAAGCGTAAGGTCTTCTTCCCTGCTGTGGGTAATAATCAAGAAGCTCTTATTGCTCTTATTTACAAGCACAATAAGGAAAAGTACTTTTATCCCAGCTCCCGAAGAGCATAAACGCGACCTTCAGGATATGCTAGAGGCTAAGAAAATACAGCATACTACGGGTATTATGTTCCGCACAGTGCCTACCGTTTTGAGCGAAGAGGAGAAGGCCGAGGAGCATGATATGTACATCTTCTTTACACCAATAGGAGTAAGTGCGCTAGGGGCTTAATTATCCTAACTTCGAGCAAGGAGATAAGCGCATAGTCGCGTTCGGGGCTAATACAGCACGCGCCGTAGAGGTCGCTGGCTATCGCTTGGATTTGGTCGCGCCATCACCCGAGTTTACCTCTATGGTACTTGCTCTTGACCACTATCTAGAGCGACAAGCAGGCAAATAGAAATGGCTACATATACGCTCCCACGCATAGAGCGTCTACATTATAAGAAAAGATATTGACGAACTCTTTGCCACTGGCAAGGGGTTCGTTGCTTATCCATTGAGGGTTGTTTACACGACACTTCTCCTAGAGGAGGGCGAGGCGAGCGTTCATGCTGAGATGCTTGTGAGTGTAAGTAAACGCTATTTCAAGCGAGCCAACAAGCGCAATAGGATTAAACGCCTCGTGCGAGAGGCTTATCGCCTGAATAAGCATAGCCTTTGGCATAGTGCCGAAGAGGCAGGCTGTCGCTTGCGCTTGGCTTTTATGTTCGTGGGGAAGGAGCTACCCGAATATACTGATATTGAGCATGCCGTTCTTAAGGCATTCAAAAGAATTCATAAAACAATCAATCCGATAGATGATAGCTTATAATACTACGTTCATCATGCGTCCCTCTGAGGAGGACACATTCTTGACTTACTTGCGTACGGAGTATATCCCTATGCTGAGCGAGGGGCAAGACTTACTCAATCTCTCCCTCAAGCGCATTCAGCCCCACGAAGCAGATGCCGATAGTATTAGCTTGGCGCTCTTTTTGATGCCGTAGATGAGGAGTGTTTGATGCAGATATTGCTCTCTAATGGCTCTAAAGCAGCTACGCATCTGACTGAACGCTTTGGCGAATCTGTCGTTGGCTTCTCGACATTGATGCACCATTTACCCCTATAAAAATTGACTGACTATGACGCCCTGAACGCATTATTCTTGGTATTGACCCCGGTACGATTATTATGGGGTATGGCATCGTGCGTGCTGTCGGGCAGAAGGCAGAGTTATTGGCCTTTGGGGCTATTCATCTGAATAAACTAGAAGACCATTATCTCCGCCTAAAAACGTATATATGACCGTGTGTCTGGTATCATCGAGGAGTTTAAGCCCGACGAACTGGCTATTGAAGCGCCTTTCTACGGTAAGAATGTACAGTCTATGCTCAAGCTTGGTCGTGCGCAAGGGGTCGCAATGGTCGCAGCTCTGCAGTATCAAGTGCCTATAACGGAGTATGTCCCACAACGCATTAAGCAGGCTATCACCGGCACAGGTACGGCTAGCAAAGAGCAGGTTGCAGGTATGCTACAACGCTATTTTAAGATTGCCAATGAGCAGATGCCACAAGATTTAGATGCTACCGATGGGCTTGCTGTGGCTCTTTGTCATCACTTTATGACTTCTTCGCCGGGTCGCTCGCTCAGCGCAGGAGCGACTAAGAATTGGGCTGACTTCGTTCGTCAGAACCCTGACCGCATTCGCAAACCTTAACTTCGTGTTAATGCCTATTAAGCGTATATTATTCTATTTGCTGATAGTCTTTGCCTGTTGTCCGACTAGTGTCGGGGGCAGACGATAACTAGCCCTTTCTCGAAAGAAGACCTAGGGCGCATGCAACGCATGCAGCCAGCTTCACCTTTTGACCTTGATGGGGGCTATCGCCTTTTGTCGGCTTGGGAGTCTTTGAGCCGTGGAGATAGTGCAGAGAGAGCCTCTAAGTTAGCGGAAGCACTCTTCGGTAAAATCTACCAACTATCTCCTCGTTGGGAGCTTGGCATTGATGGAGTCGCGAACTTGTATGGCGGTGCTAATCCTTATGATGGTCTTATCCTTGCTTATGAATTTGTCGGAGCTTATAAGCCAAGTCCGAGTATACGCCTTGTTGGGCGCAGTGCTCACCGCTATGCCCTCAAGCGCAAACGCTATCAACTAGATAATCACCTCTTGTTTTTTTATGCGCCTATGCGCTCAGGTCTTGCCGTATTAAGTGCTGGTCGTACGACTTACGCAACGAGCCATGCAAGCAATGAAGAAGAGTTTAGTGAGGGCTTATATTACCCCTTTGGGCGGAACAAATAATCTCAATCATGTAGAGCGTGATTATCTTACCCTGCGCAATGCCTTATATCTCACTTCAGCCTTGCGCTCTAGCCTTGAATTGCGCTATGAAAGGCGACAAGACCTCAACGAGCTCTTGATGCCACGCACGAATAGCCTACACGGCGAACTTAGACTCTCTTATGATTTCTCTTCATACGGCATAAGCAATGTGGGTACTTATCCAAGTGCCGATAAGTTGCCAAGAGGATTTTTGCACCCGAACTAGGGCTAACCTACCGCTGGCATTATTATTTAGATAGAGCAGAAGTGCCTAGACGTACAGCACAGAGCCTAGAGCTTTCGGCTCGTATGTCCTATGCTTTTACCCCTTATAGACGTATTGACTGGGCAGTGGTTGGCGAGACTATATTGCGAGGGGGTGCATCGCTAGAGTCTAGTGATTTCTTGAACTTGCCCTTAGGCTCGGTAGACCGTCGCCCTATTTCTAATACTTGGTCTACGGGTCGACATATCGGGCTTTCGGAAGGTTCGTGGCTTTGGGGACGTGTGAATTATGGTGGAGGACGCTTAGCCCTTGCACATATTCCCGTGATGAAGGCTTTGGGTGTCGATGAGTCTTTGCATTGGCGCGGTATGCTGTCTAACCGAGATATGCGCTGGTTTGAGTTAGGTTATTCTATTGGTTTGGGGCAGATGTTTCGCTTAGGCACATTCTACGGAACGGACTTGAGGGGCTCCGACGAATTTACTCTGCGCCTCTCTGCGCCTTTTGCTTTTCCTCTTGAGCCGTGCGAGTGTCCGCTACTAGCTAGGCGTGATGCGGGGAAAAATGCTTATCTTTGTGCCTGTTAATCAAGAATAAGTATAATTAAATAGATTTTATGGCAAGTACAGCAGACTTCCGTAATGGTATGTGCCTCGATATTGATGGTCAGTACTATGTAATCGTGGAATTCCTCCACGTTAAGCCTGGGAAGGGTCCAGCATTCGTTCGTTCAAAACTCAAAAATGTTGCTACTGGACGTGTAATTGATAAGACTTGGAATTCAGGTGTTAAGGTTGATGAAGTGCGCATCGAACGTCGCCCTTATCAATACCTCTACGAAGATGAAATGGGTCTTAACTTTATGCACCCTGAAACATTCGAACAGGTAAGTATCAATAAGAACCTTATTGATGGTGTTCAGTTCCTTAAGGAAGGCGATATGGTAGAAGCGATGGTACATGCTGAAAGTGAAACTGTACTTACTTGCGAACTACCTGCACACGTAGTTCTTCGTGTAACTTATACTGAACCAGGTCTAAAGGGAGATACTGCAACAAACACGCTTAAGCCTGCAACTCTTGAAACGGGTGCTGAGGTGCGTGTGCCTCTCTTCATCACTGAAGGCGAGCTTGTAGAAATCGATACTCGTGATGGTTCATACCTTGGTCGCGTAAAGGAAAACTAATCGTTCACCCCATAGGGGACGAATTCAATTATAAGGGACTGTGTCAAGATGTATTTTGGCGCAGTCTTTTTTGTATCCTCTGGACAACCGCATCGGAATAATAAAGTATATTGATTGGTAGGACGTAGAGGAGCCCTGTAAGGGCGATACTCCTGCATAGCCCAGGGCGCAAGCCCTGGGTTAATCATTAAAACACATTTATTGAGACCCAAAGGGGCGGTACAACCACAATCCAAGCTAATACTTGTTTCTGTTAGTGCTCGCTCCTGAAGGAGCTCTTTTTCTTTTTCTCGAGTGTACCCAGGGTTTCATATCGGGCTTTGTCCTCATTCCACCCTGGGCTTTGCAGGAGTGTCATGCCTACGGCACTCATAATGCGCCTGAATTTTTGATGCAGTTGTCTCATTTCTGCGTTTATTTAATGGTCTATTTATGCACGGAATAAGTTTAATGTGCAAAAAGGATATCCTTGTTATCGAAAAATAAGTACTTGCGATGAAAAAAATAGGAAATGTTTTATTTTAGCCATTTATGCGTAGAATAGGGAAATATGTAAGTATTTGTTTTAGCGTACGATATCATGTAAATACTAGTGCAGTAAATGAATGCATAAATTGCTAATGTGGCATAATTTAATCAATATATAGGGATAGTTTATTGGGAGTTGTATTGAGGTGTAGATTGATGTTTAAATATCATTATACTAGTATGTTATGTCCTATAATGTTTGTGAGTAAATGTGTTTAGTGTGTATTTGTGCATGTGTTTAGACCTTTGGAGGGAAAGTAAAAAAATGTTATCTTTTGCACCCTGAAAAAGGATAAGCAAGCAGAGATCTCAGCTGAATGCATGATATGAATAAAAAGTGAGCAGGTTTAGATTGCTTTAATTCATTCCCAATGTACTAGGTTATTGTTCATCTGTCGGATTTCAGAGCTTTAGGCTACTGATGAATGCAAGTCCTTATAAAGAGTATTGGCAAAATTACACTAGACTTTCATAAATCATTTTTACCAACGTTGAGGACTCGCACGGGAGTGTAGGTCCTCAACAACTTTTTATGATATGTGCTTCTGCATTTTGCCTGTACGGGTAGAAAATTCAGACTAAGAGCGAGTACCTTTAGGGCACGATATCTCTTCAAAGCCCAGGATGTAATGAGGACAAAGTCCGAAATGAAATCTTGGGTATACACACAGAGGAGAAGGAAGATGAACTCCTACAAGGAGCGGTATAACAACGTGAGTATTTGCTTTTTGTCTATCGTAGTGTCGCCCTTTGGGGGCTCAATAAATATGTATCAATAATTAACCCAGGGCTTTGAAAGGATATTGCCCTCTACAGGGCTCTATCTACGGTTTTACCTCCAATTACTTTGTTGTGTTCATGCGGTTGCCCTGCATCATTTTTGCGTAATATAAAAAGTTTTATTACATTTGCAGTAATCTGAAAAAAATTACTGATAATATGTTGAGAGTAGTGCAACAAATAGTAAAGACAGAAAACTTCCGTAGTACTACGGAAGAGAGTCTGCTCCGCACACTCTCCTAATAATATCCTATACCCTTATCAGAAAAGGCATAGCCAGAACGTTATAAGCGTTCTGACTATGCCTTTTGCGTATGCCATATGTTTCACTTAATTAAATATTACATTATGAAGAAAATTAAACTTTTTACGCTTCTTGCGTTAGTGATGTCTTTTTGGCTTTATGACGTCTTGCCAAACTCTTGATGCTCCAAAGAATGAGAAGACTCAGGTGTCAAAAAGAACCTACACGTGAACAGCAACTTAAGGTAGCTCAAGATGCAGCTAATAAGGCTGTGTATGTGCTAGCTCGTGAAATCTCGTCAAACACTGGCTATGATAACAAGGCTGAAGTAGATGCTTCTTCACTTGTGTGGGATTCGAGTAAGACTCGCTCAAGCTTTAAGGTTATACTTAAGTGGAAAGCTAAGGATAATCCTCTTTCTACTTCTCCAAGAGAGTGCGTTGTAGAGGGTAATATTGAGGTAACTTATTCTGGTCTAAAGGATGGTTCTTATACTCTATTCCCTGCAACATTTTATCCAACAAGTAGCAATGACTGGGCTAGAAATGTAGCAGGTGCTTTTGATGGTGATGTTAATCGTCTTAAAGAAGCTCGCATCTTCGACGTATACGCTAAGAAGTAAGGAACAATGATGAGATTTTTAACTGGGCTAATGCCCATCGTCTGTTGTTGAGCTTAGGATTGCTGATAATGACTTTTAGCAGTTGTGGCACTCCTCGTCAGAGCATTAGTACTCGTCCTGATTACGGTGAGAGTGAAGCTGCTCGTCGTGCTAGACGCCAAGAGTATTTACGTAATCAATATGGAGCTACTTTTTGAACGTCTTGCTCAGCAGTTTGCAGTAGAAGCCTCTCGTATCGTATCTCCTAGTAGTGGCTGAGATACCAAAAGGTACTGCTGAGATATATAGTAGCGAGATAGTAGAATACGAAGAAGGTGCTGTTTCTTGTCAAGCAACGCTTGTTTGGCAAGCTAGAGACATTTGGAAGGGTGTTCCTTATGATTGGTGTGAACTAGTAGGGAATATCTATTATTTCCCTAGGACTAGGCAGGCTAAGTTTGTCTATTCTTCTCCGAAACGAGCAACTTGTAAGGGTATCGAGCAAGTCTGCTCTTAATAAACTCGATGAGGGATAGTTCTTAAATAAGACTATTCCTCAGGTTAAAGCCAAAGGGGGCTGTGCTAAAATTTATTTTGGCACAGCCCTTTTTATATGAGACCATTGCATAATATGGCACTCGCTGCGTTATTATCGACATTCAGGCTTGGTCATTTACAAGGGAACTCCCTGCGCCTTCAGTCTCAATGCCTTGCGATTACCGCATTCTGCAGAGCCTCACAAAAGAACAAGTAAAACTTGTCCTTTGGGAGACCGTCGGGCGGTCTCTTTATGTGTGTTGAGACTGGAAAAGAATATATGGAGAGCTTACCCAAAAACAGTGTGTTCGTTTCCTAAACTTAAAACCTCGGCGAAGTCTGTACAAACTACGGCTGAAGTCTCCAGAAAGTACTACGTACTTACAAATTTAAGTACGCACACTCACTGAAATGAGTACACGTACTTACAAAAGTGTTTGCGCGTACTCACTGATGTGAGTACACGTATTTACTGAAACGAGTACGATGTGCTAATATAGATTTTTACCTTGTCGCAAAAGAGCCCTGTAAGGGCGATACTCCTGCATAGCCCAGGGCGCAAGCCCTGGGTTAATCATTGGAATACATATATTGAGCCCCTTTAGGGGCGGCACTCTCGAGACGTAAGACAAATGCTCGCGTTATAGTGCCGCTCCTACGGAGCTCGATATTACTTTTGTTCAGTGTATACCCAGGGTTTCATTTCGGGCTTTGCCCTCATTTCCACCCTGGGCTTTGCAGGAGTGTCGTGCCTACGGCACTCATAATGCGTCTGAATTTTGATGCGTTTGCCCTGGGGTTCTTCTCTGACAGATATTTTATCATCTGATGAAATCTGAGTTGTCTTGAGGTGGTCGTCTAATAGAGGTCTAATGATAATGTTTTTATCTTTTGTTCAATATAGACCATTGCATATACGGCACTCGTGCGTTATTTTTCGACATTCGAGGTCCCCGTCATTTACAAGAGTAAACTCCTGTGCCCTCAGTCTCAATGCCTTGCGATTACCGCATTCTGCAAAGTCCCACCAAAGAACAAGTAAAACTTGTCCTTTGGAAGACCGCCTAGCGGTCTTAATATAAGTTGATGCTGACAAAGAAATGAGTGAGAGAAATAAGATATTATTGAGTTTTGATATTGAGGAGTTTGATGTTCCTCGTGAACACGGTGTTGAGATTGCATTAGATGAGCAAATACGCGTATCGGAGGAGGGTACCCAAGCGATATTAGATGTATTAGACCGTCATGGCGTTAAGGCGACATTCTTCTCAACAGCCAATTTCGCTCAGCATACGCCCGAATTGATGCAGCGGATTAAGCGTTCGGGGCATGAGATTGCTTCACATGGCTACTACCACTCATCTTTTTGAGGTGGCAGACTTGAAAGCATCTAAGGATGCCCTTGAGGCGCAATTAGATATTGAAGTCAAGGGCTATCGTCAAGCTCGTATGATGCCTGTTGATGAGCAAGAAATTGCTAAGGCTGGCTATACTTACAATACCTCCCTACACCCGACATTTATTCCCGGGCGTTATATGCATCTCTCAGCACCGAGAACGCACTTTATGAAAGAAGGCGTTTTGCAAATACCTGCTTCAGTAACTCCGCTCGTGCGTTTCCCGCTCTTTTGGCTCTCTTGTCATAATCTTCCCTTTGGGTTATATCGCTGGCTCTGCAAGCGTACTTTTAAAGAGCATGATGGTTATTTGGTTGTGTACTTTCATCCGTGGGAGTTTTATCCACTAGGAGAGCACCCTGAGTTTCGTTTGCCTTTTGTCGTGCGCAATAATGCTGGAAAAGGCATGATAGAGCGACTAGATAAATGGATTTCAGCATTTCTGAGAGAAGGAGCCGAGTTTGTAACTTTTTCGGACTTTATCCAAACACTGCCCAATCATGGCTAATCAAGAGATACCTAAACTAATCATCGTCTCTCCCTGCTATAATGAGGAGGCGATACTGCGCTATTCTGCCGATACGCTGACAAGCTTTCTTAAACGTGTGATTGCATTAGGGAAGATTGCGCCCTCTAGCCGAATTCTGTATGTTAATGATGGTAGTCGGGACCGAACATGGTCGCTCATAGAGGAACTACATAAGGATAATTCTTTTTGTTGAGGGCTTGTCGCTCGCGAAGAATGTCGGGAGCGAACTGGCGGTTATGGCTGGTATGATGGTCGCCAGAGAGCGTGCAGATGTCGTCGTAACGATAGATGCCGACCTGCAAGATGATGTGGAGGCCATTGAAGAGATGATAAACCACTATTTGGACGGTTGTGACATTGTCTATGGGGTAAAGACTTCTAGAGAAGCCGACCCATGGCTGAAGCGTATAACCGCAGAGGGCTTTTATCGCTTACAGCAGAATATGGGCATTAATGTTATATTTAATCATACGAACTTTCGCTTGATGTCCAAACGAGCCCTTGAGGCGCTCTCCGAATACTCGGAGCGTAACCTCTACCTCAGAGGTATTATTCCTCAGTTGGGCTTTCGCTCGGCAGAGGTAGAGGATGTTATTCGCGAGCGTACGGCTGGAGAGTCTAAATATAATTACACTAAATTGCTCCTGCTTGCTGTCGATGGGATTACCTCCTTCTCAACGAAGCCTATTAGCTTTTATTGTGGGTATGGGCTTATTTTCGCTCTTAATCAGCATCGTTATGGCTATTTATGTGCTGGTGTCTTATGTGGAACATCTCTCTGTCCCCGGTTGGGCTTCTCTGATGCTCTCTCTTTGGTTCATCGGCTCGATGCTTCTCCTCTCAATAGGAGTTGTGGGGCAATACATAGGCAAAATATATGTTGAAGTTAAGGCGCGTCCACGCTATCATATAGACCAATATCTAAAACATCATGACAACTAATACTCGTGCATCGTGGTTAGGCAAGGTGCAGACCTTTTTGCTAAGCCTTTTTTCTCGGATAGGCGAACACTCTTGGGATTGTGGACGCTTATCGGGCTCATTGCAGGGCTTACGAAGTTATCCATTCATAGACATAATAACTTTGAGATATTTAGAGGTGTTTATCATCACCTTGTACAGCAGCTCTCACTCTATGCTGAGTATCCTGCCGAATACTTCGACCACAATTATTACGGCCCATTCTTCTCTGTTGTTATAGCTCCTTTTGCTCTTGTGCCTGATGCTGTGGGCTTGGTGCTGTGGGTGCTAGCCCTAAGTCTGACCTTGTACTGGGCGGTGCGTAGTCTTCCTTTGGAACGTAGGGGAGAGGTCTTCATCGTGTGGTTCTGTGCGCACGAACTCTTGACCGCCCTACAGATGCAACAGTTTAATGTGGCTATTGCCATGATTATCGTAGGGCATTTGCGGCTATTGAGCGCAAGCAGGAGTACTTAGCAGACCTTTACTGATTGTGGTCGGGACTTTTTGTCAAGCTCTATGGTGTCGTTGGCTTAGCCTTTTTCTTTTTTTCGTTAGGCGCAAATGGCTCTTTATCCTGTGGCTGATTATTTGGTCTTTGGTTTGCTTCACCTTGCCAATGCTACTAAGTAGTCCCGAATATGTCTGCGCTCAATATGTGGAATGGTTCCAAAGACTTGCTGTAAAGAATGGTGATAATATGTTCTCGCTGATGCAGAATATTTCTTTGCTGGGTATGGTGCGCAAGATTAGTGGGCTTGCGTCTTATTCGGACTTATGGCTTATTCTTCCGGGCTTGGCTCTCTTTGGCTTGCCTTATTTGCGCTTTAAGCAGTATAAGTACCAAGGCTTCCGCTATGGCATCTTGTCGTCAGTCTTGCTCTTTGTCGTGCTCTTCAGTACGGGCAGCGAGTCAAGTACTTATATTATTCCTTTTTGTCGGGATTGCTCTGTGGTACGTGCTGAGGGAGCGCAAGACGGAACGTTTAGATTTGCTTCTCTTGGTGGGTGCATTTATTTTGAGTAGCTTATCGCCCTCGGACTTATTCCCCAAGAGTTTGCGTACCGAATGGGTACAGCCTTATGCACTCAAGGCTTTATTCCCTACATTGATATGGCTCAAACTCAGCTACGAACTCTTAACGAGGGACTATTCCAAGGGGATGAATTAGGAGTAGCTCCTGCCTTTCTTTGTTATTTAAGAATGATTATATTTGTGGATAGTTTAATATAAATCATTATTTCTTATGGAACATCTGAACAATCAGCCCCTTGTGGCTACCCCTGCTAAAAAGCCTATGGCAGTATTTCGTTGAAGCTTACACGCAGAACTACTTCAATTTTAAAGGACGCGCACGTCGTCGCGAATACTGGGGAATATGGCTTTTCTATAACTTGATAGCACTGGCAATAAGCGTTATTGGGCGTCTACTCTCTGATACTGATGCTGGAGTATTTAGCATGCTATCTAGCATGAATCTAACATGGATTGTTATCTCCGTACTTTGGTCTATAATTTCTTTTTTTCCCTCAAGCAAGTGCGATAGTCCGTCGTCTGCATGATAAGGGGTATAGCGGTAAATGGTATTTAGGCGAATTGTTCTTAGGTCTTATTGGAGTGACTCTGTCTCTATTCGTTGGTGTCTCGTTATTGGCTAGTAAAGGTCAATCGAACGGCTTGCTCGTGCTCTTTGGTATTATAGGCTTGATTTTTTTATCGTGTTAGGCATCTTCATTTTTCATTTTGCTTCTTTTGGATGGAGATAAAACAGAGAATAAGTATGGTCCAAGCCCTAAGTATATGCACATAGACGAATATGTTGCAGGCAATAATCCATTATAGTTTACACTTCATCGCTCCTGCCCTTCTTGCTTATGTCTTTTTCGGGCGGGAGCGATTTTTGGTCTGCTTATGGGGTGATGCTCCTGAGTATGGTCGTCGATTTGGACCATCTGCTAGCGAATCCTATCTTTGACCCTCATCGGATGAGTATAGGTTTTCATCCGCTCCATAGCTATCCTGCAATAGCTGTTTATGTCCTTTTTGCCTCATTCCGAAAAAAATATTTTGTCTTTCCGTGGTGGGTGCGCGCACTAGCTATTGCTCTAGTATTCCATATGATAACGGACTTTCAAGACTATATGCTTTTGGACAAGGTAGAAAAATATTTTTTTCAAGAAAAAAACTTGCACATTCCAAAAAAATAGTTGTACCTTTGCACTCGAAAGGTTGAAACCAACCAACCTTTTTTTATAATGATGATGACTCTGTAGCTCAGTTGGTAGAGCAAGTGACTCTTAATCACTGGGTCGTGGGTTCGAGCCCCACCAGGGGTCACTGGGGGAGATAGATTTTAATAGTCTATCTCCTTTTTGTTGTGTTTCCTTAGTTTTATCAGTGTCTGCGAAAAGAAAAGTTTTATCTTTGTACAGAATGCCGTCTTTTTATGGCTACTTACTGGTAAGAATAATTAATTTGATAAATAGTTAAACAACCAAATTATGAAGAAAGGACTTGTGCTAGGGTCTTATGCTGTCTGCTCTGCCTATGATGGCGCAGGAGAATGCAGCTAAGAAAGATGCGAATGAAAAGAATGTGTTTACTGTCGTAAAGGAAGTAGGACGTACTTCTGTTAAGGACCAAGCTAATAGCGGTACTTGCTGGAGTTACTCTGGTCAAGGCTTCTTCGAAGAAGAGCTCCTTCGCATAGGTAAGAAGGGTTACGACCTCAGCGAAATGTTCGTTGTGGATCATTCGTACAGAGATAAGGCACGTAAGTATGTGCGTCTTGATGGTCATCTTAACTTCGAGCAAGGTGGTTCATTCTATGATGTGCTTTATGTGCTTAAGCATTATGGTGCAGTACCTCGCTCAGCTATGATGGGGCTTAATTATGGTACTACTAAGAATCAACACAACGAGCTAGCTGAAGTACTTAAGGCTTATCTAGCTGCAGTCGTTAAGATCCCAAACAAGAAACTTTCTACTGCTTGGCAGGCTGGCTTTGATGCTATTCTAGATGCTTATCTAGGCAAGCTCCCTGAGACTTTCCGTTACAATGGTAAGGAATACACACCAAAGACTTATGCTAAGGAATTGGGCTTAAATCCTGATGATTATGTGTCTTTAACTTCGCATACACACCACCCATTCTATGAAAAGTTCGCTATTGAGGTGCCTGATAACTGGCGTTGGTCAGAGAGCTATAACCTCCCTATCGACGAACTTATGGAAGTGATGAGCAAGGCTATTGATAATGGTTATAGCTTTGCTTGGGGTGCTGACGTAACGGAGCAAGGCTTTACTCGTGATGGTCTTGGCGTGCTTGTAGACCTTGAAGAAATGAACCATGCTGGTAGCGACTTCGCTCATTGGTTTGGTGGTACTGTTAATCGCTTCAACCTACAGAAGGCTGTACACCGTGCTGATGTGCCTGAAATCAATCCTACTCAAGAGTACCGTCAGGAAGGTTACGACAATAAGACTCTAACTGATGACCATGGTATGACGATTTTCGGTAAGGCTGTTAATCAGAATGGACGCAAGTTCTACATGGTTAAGAATAGCTGGGGCGAAACAGGTGATTATAAGGGTATCTGGTATGTATCTGAGAACTATGTTAAGGGTCGTACAATGAATATTCTGATTAATAAGAATGCTATTCCTAAGGACATCGCTAAGAAGCTAGGTATTAAGTAAGCATTAGAGAAATCTAAATCATATATGCGCACCACCCACAATCTGGGTGGTGCGCATTTTCTATGTGGACATTGCATAACACGGCACTCGCTGCGTTATTTTCGACATTCAGGCTTGGTCATTTACATAAGTAAACTCCCTGCGCCTTCAGTCTCAATGCCTTGCGAAAGCCGCATTCTGCAAAGCCCCACAAAAGAACAAGTAAAACTTGTCCTTTTGGAGACCGCTCGGCGGTCTCTTTATGCGAAAGTTTTGCGTTTAGGATAGAAGTGTAAGTATAATCCGATGCTCACCCCCCAACAAAGAAGAAGCGCCCAAGCGGGGAAGGGATATTCTAGAACTAATGGCTCCATGCGACTTGTTGCCTCTGTAATATAGAGCATGCACTGCCCGATAGCCTCAAGAGCAAGTTCAATGAAATGAGGAACGCCCCCCAAGGGTAGCGCAGAGATAGGCTATTAGACTGAGCCAAATAAAAGGTACAGATAGGTGCGTTAGCGGTACGGAGGTGAAAAATAAAGCCAAGGCTGATGTAGCCAAATAGATGCCAGCTCAAGGGCAGGACAATGACTTCGAGTCGCGAGGCAAATCGTCAGACTGCTCCATAATGCTCGAAGTATTCTTTTGTCTTAGCGTGCCGACGCTCAAAAAAGAAAGGTTTGTAGAAAAGGAGAATACCCACGACAGCTCCATAACTGAGCCATAGTCCCCAGCGGAATAGGTCGCTAGGGCTAAAAGATAAGCTGTAAGAATAGGCTACTTGCAAGTATATTGATGCTGTTGCGTTCCCTGTCTAGTATTTTGCTCAAGAGAAAAAGACTAAGCATGATAGCTGCCCTTTGTGTGGCTACATTCATGCCGACAAAGGCTGTGAATAGCCATGCCGATATGATTAGAAGGGTAAAGTAAAGTTTGCGATGAAGCCTAAAGGGCTTAAGTAGCCACTGCATCGCCAAGATAATAACGCCTAGATGAAAGCCACTAACGGCAAGCAGATGGGCGACTCCACTAAGGGCGAAATCTTGTCTGAGTGAGTCGTTTGCTTCGTTGTGGGGGAGGTAGCCTAGACTCATGCCTGCCATAAGATGCTGTACTTCGGGCGATAGCTGGCTCTTCCGCATCTGTGTGATACATTGCTCTCGTAGCCCGATATGTTCGGTCTCTTGTTTGTGTTGTACCCCTCTTATGCCTGCATAGGTATAGCCTATGCTTACGAGCGTGCTACTTAGGGCAAGATAAAAGATGTATTTCCTAATGATTGCCCACCATAGATTGTGCTTACGAAGATTGATGAAGGAGAGATAAAAAGAAACGCTCCACAGCTAAGCCCGATGAGGGCAATGCTGTGGAGCGTGGTGTATCTGTAGGCACAAATGCCAAGAATAAAGGGTAATAATCCTTTTAATGCAGGTGTTTCACTTAGCGAGAGAGGGCGCATAAGTCAGCAATAGCCTGCTTAGGGTCTTGATGACCGAAGACATAACTACCGGCTACGAGTACATCTGCGCCAGCAGCGACGAGTGCAGGGGCTGTGCTAGCGTTTACGCCTCCGTCTATTTCGATGAGGCACTTAGCTCCGCGTTCGTCTATAAGCCTACGCAGGCGACTAACTTTATCTAGAGTGCGAGGAATGAATTTCTGTCCGCCATAACCGGGATTAACGCTCATAAGAAGTACCATATCTAAGTCTTCGATGATGTCGGTAAGCACTTCGATAGGTGTACTTGGGTTAAGCGTAACAGCCGCTTTCATACCAGCATCTTTGATGGCATAGATAGCTCGGTGCAAGTGCGTTACGGCTTCTTGGTGAACGTTCATCGTGTCTACCCCGAGCTTCGCGAGTTCGTTCACGAACTTCATGGGGTTCTCAATCATCAGATGAACATCGAGTTTCTTCTTGAGTATGGGGGCAATGGCTTCTAATATGGGGAAGCCAAAGGAAATGTTAGGGACGAATACACCGTCCATAACGTCTATATGTAGCCATTCGGTCGCACTCTCATTTATCATTTGTATGTCGCTCTCAAGGTTGAGAAAGTTTGCAGAGAGAAGCGACGGAGATACTATTGTGCTCATTGGATTTGTCTTATATGCTACGAGCCAGATTGCGTAGGTTCGTGAGCGTTTGTTGATGGCGTGCAGACTGCACGTCTAAAAATGAAGAATTATTTTGACCGAACTGAGCGTAATAATTGGGGTAATAATCTGTCATAGGCATTGATTTTATTAAGTCTTTATTATCCCAACGATTAGCCTTATTTGTTTAGTATAGTTATCATCAATTTAATTAAGAATGCGGCTTTAGCCGATAGCTTGAACTGTGTGAATAATGCCCATAATACCGGTTACTAGATATTTGGTACGCAATGGCAATCAAGATAACCCCAAAAGAATTTGCGTAAGATGTAGAGCCTTGTTTACCGAGGAGTCGCTCAATTTTATCCACATAGCGCAGGGTGATGTAAATAAGACCCATATTTAGAGCCACGCTGATGAGCAAATTGATATTGGCAATCCCTTGGTTCTGCAAGTTTAGTAGGGTCGTGAAAGCTGCAGGTCCAGCGAAGAGGGGGAAAACAAGGGGAATAATCGTTGCATTAGAAGAAGCTCCTTCTTCCTTGAATATCTCGATGCCGAAAGTCATTTCCCACGCCATAGCCATAAGAATTAAGCCCCCAGCGACACCAAAAGAGGATATATCAACGCCTAATTTAGATAGAACGACCTCACCTGCGAAGAGGAAGAGTAGAAGTACGAGTCCGGAGTAGAGGGCGACCTTTGGCGTGCTGTATTCTTGTCCGCGCCCCTTAGCTGTAGGATAATGGGTATAGCCCCAAGTATATCGATGGTAACGAAGAGCGGAGAGAATGATTTGATAATCTGCTCCAAGCTAAGATGAGTAAGTCCGTTAGTGAAGTCGGTAAAAAAATGTCATGCTTCTATTGTTATAGTCTATTTATCTCCATAGTGGGAAAGGCAAGAAAGTATATGAACCTCTACGGCTTTATATCGTATTTCATACACAAGTCTATCTTTTTTTGTTTATTTTACGAGACCATAAGCCCGAAGGTTCTCCTTTGAGCCGTTCGGGTTTTTCCCAAGCCAGTCGTGGGGTGAAGACTAAGTTCTCTTATTAATTGTTCAATTTTATCTTTCTGGCTTTTTGTCGCCTTTTTGCCAATTTTGACTAAATCTTCTTTGGCATTTTGCGAGAGGATTATAGTAAACTTCCCCATACATTATTAGGGTCAACTACCATATAATCTCCTCTAGCTATCTGATCACGACTCTGCTGTATTCTAGCTATGTCCTCTGGCGTAAATAGGTTGTCTTCTATATTTAAATCTTGCTCTATATTAGGGTTGTAGTTGGCTATTAAGGCACAGATAGATTTGCTTTGGGTAAAACAAGTGGATTTGTTCCACCTAGCAGGCTCTATTGAATTATTAGCACATAGACTGAGTAGAGCAACGCTGAAGACAATACTAGGATTATTGTTCATCTTTTTACTATTTAGTGAAACCCGTTCAATGGGCTTGTTGGATTTCTTGAAGTAGTTCTTATCTCGCTCCTTCAGTAAGGATTAGGCTAGGAATAAAGCATACTCTAGAAATTCCAATCTAATAATATAATTGTGAGCGGTAGGCGAGACTCGAACTCGTGACCCTCGGCTTGGGAAGCCGATGCTCTACCAACTGAGCTACTACCGCAGGCGTAAACTACGAGACTAAACCCCTTAAGGCCAATGTCGTCTGTACAGCTTCTCTACAAAAGTAAGAAAAATTATTTATTGAGCGAGTTATGCGCACACAAACGCATCAAATAACTGCAATATAATTGCTTGTATGTAGATGAGGGGGGAATAATTCTTTATGTCTTTTGAAATGCTGTGCCTAATGATCTTTTTTTCTGTTTAGGGGATTAAAAATTGCTGATATAAGGAAGTAAAAATGAGCCTGCGTTTCCTAAAGTCAAAACCTCGGCGAAGTCTGTACAAACTACGGCTGAAGTTTGTGCAGACTACACGTGTAGTTTGTACAGACTACAGCTGAAGTCTCCAGAAAGTACTACGTACTTACAAATTTAAGTACGCGTACTTACCGAAGTGTTTACGTGTACTCACCGATATGAGTACACTGTACTCACTAAAAGTATTTACGTGTACTCGTAATCGTAAGTACACGCACTTACTGGAATTAGTACGACGTACTTATATTTCGTTTCTAGTGAGACCGCCCTGACGGTTTCCTAAATGGCAGATTTTATTGTTTGGTTGAGTGCGCAGAACCCTGTGCGTCGAGGTAGAACGGAAAGTGTGTCAATCTGCGGGTGTTCAGACGGACTGCTGAGTAACTGTTTCTAGGTGTAAGTGAGTGTATTGTAATTGTATGTGCGCATATTAGTTTTTGAAAGTATGGAGATGATGTTAAAAATAATTGCAATTTTATGGGGGGTATTAAATTGTGTAATTATTTTTTTATACCTTTTGCCGAGAAAAACAGAAAATACATTGTAAAAATATAGAATCCCTTTTTGGATTTGTCTAAGTATTAAGTATGAAGGAAATAAAGCAAGTGCGAGAGCCATATAATCCTCCTCAGTGGGAACTGTTTGATTTTTCAGGTTGGTCTGAGTGTATTGGCCGATTTTAGTGTCGAGGAGATTGAAGACTTCGAAATAGGGTCCTGATTTAACACCTCGTGAAGAAATTCGTTATGATATTCTATAATGTCGAACTCCTAAAAAAATACGAATTCCAGATGACGATAAATAAATTTTTTTAACGATACGCTTCTGCTTGCTCTCAATCGCTTCAGCGCTTTGTCTCTCTGCTTGTAGCCAACTAGACCCTACTTCCGATGAAAAAGTTGGAGGAGGTAAGGGGCAAAATACAGAGCTTGTTTATTCTGCTGATTTAGATGCTGTTGTTGATGATAGCCCTATCGAGCCTATATCCCCTAATGAGGCTAGAGGTCTCTATGATGCTACGTCTAATACTGAGACGCACGAAGGTTTGCCCTTTACGCTTAAGGATAAGGAGTATGCAGAGCAAGGACGGATAGGCATACACATATTGTTCCTATATTGGACTTTGACCGCTCAAAGAAGGCGGCAAACCCTCATAAGGGAGAAGAGCGTAAGCATGTGCTGAAGTCGGTGTTGGCTCTTTACGATAAGACTAGAAATAAGTCTTATCTTGCTAATGCGGAGTGGAGTGTACGCTTTCTTAAGAATAAAAACTGCGGGTAAGCCTGATACAACGAAGCTGACCCTACAGAAAGTTGCAATTCAATTTGCAGCTACGGCTACAGATGAAGATAAGGTATTAGACCCCCAGCATGAGTGGTACATGATGAGTTTCCTCGGTGGGGTGAAAATTGTCGATAATAAAGTTCAGGTTCGGCTGAATAGTGTTGATCTTGAGGATGGGAAAGATTACTACCCCAATATGTATTTACGCGCAGTAAGCCCAGAGAAGAAGGTGTCTATGCAAGTGCCCTTTGCTTCTGGTTGGCGTCAAATTCTAATTGATCCCGTGAAAATGCATATCAGCCCCAAGCTGGAGGAAAATCAAACAAAGCGCACGGACCATCTAACCTTTAAGCCTCAAGCGGCCTTTATCGAGTTAGGGGTTGAGAACTATATGAGCTTTCCCATAAGTCTGGGTACGGATCTTAGGGATGGAGTCCAACTGCTTGACGACAGAGGGTAATTATGACTTTTCTTCTCTCAATCCTAGTAATTTCTCAGGATTAATCCCAGCAATGGAGGCTAAGACTTACTGGAAGCCTAGTGGAACAAGAAAGACAGGAGTAAGTAATGAATGGGTTAGATACAATGGAGTACACTTTGTTAGTACTTTTAAGTTCTCTAGTCGCATAACTTCTCTAGCTGCCCGTCAGGGCAATAACCCGTCAAAGCATCCGGGACGCTATATCATCGCGGTTATGCCATTCAATCCAAAGACACCTCCATTGGAGGCAGGACAGAGTATTGAGTCAGCACTCCCCAGATGGAGCAGACGCTTTTCTATGGAGAACCTAAGGTCGTTGGACGTGCAACGTCATATCCAACCTCAGATCCGAATAGTTATAAATATGATCCCCAATATCTGGTTCCTAATTTTGGAAATAACTATCTGCTAGGGTCTACGGGAGAAGCAATCTATAAGCAGAAGTCTTATGCGATGATGCTCCGCGTTATTCGTCCTATGCTCCCTATAGAGCATATCTATCTGCATCAAAATGATAATCCCGCGTATAAGGCAAACCGACGAACTGCGGAGTCTATGCCAGCAGACCATATGAATCAAGCCTACAAGAACAAGTATCGCTTGCCTTATTGGTCTGAAATAGGTCCTATTCTTACCTTAAACTATCAGACTCTAACAGAAGGTCCAGTTGCTGTGGGGCAGTCTGTTCCTCCTGCGGGTAAGGTGGTTGACTGGGGACAAGGCTATCGTCGTGTTGGGTCTGTCGTAGCATCTCCTCAAGTTGTTATTATTCAGGATAAGCCCTTTGATATGGTGCACTACTACAACTGGAATGATGGGGATAGAGCTGATAACCAGAAGCGTATTTATGGGCTTACTTATTTGGACCCCAATTTCAGACGAATGAACTACATCACGAAAGAGGGGGGGTATGTTAGACCAGCAGACGAAACCAATCCAGACGGCTCAAAGAAGCAAACATGGAATAGAACAAATATCTATAAGTGTGCAACGCGTATAATTTATTCTCGAGATGGGCAAAGGTGCGTATCGCGACCTACTATCTAGGACCAAATTTGGATATTAACAATCAGTTCTATTATACGATGCATGGCTCTTTTTGGACTTCAATAGCTGACCCTCTGGAGCTGTTATTACGCGTGAATTACCATTTAATGGGAATAATGAAGATTTTACTTGGTATTGGGGAGACGGAGACCCTAAGACGCCTGAGTACTACAAAAATAAAAAACGCATAACTATCAAGCGTTCTGGTCAAACAGGTACTGGCGATGATAAAGAGGAAGGTGAGCCTTGGACGATTTATTGGCTGAAGAAAAAAATAGCTGGTAGTTCGTTCACTCCTAATCATTACAAGGTCTAATGGCAGATACAAGTCTGCTATTAGACCTTGTTTTTATGCCTACCGTATCAATATTCAGTCTAATTATGAGTGCCTTTAGGCACGACACTCTGCATAGCCCAGGGTGTAATGAGGGCAAAGCCCGAAATGAAACCCTGGGTAAACAGAGGATACAAAAATTAAGAGCTCCTTTAGGAGCGGCACTTACAGCGTGAGTATTGGCTTTGCATTGTGAGTTAGTCCGCCTTTGGGGCTCAATAAATATGTTTCAATCGATTAACCCAGGGCTTGCGCCCTGGGCTATGCAGGAGTATCGCCCTTGCAGGGCTCCTCTACGTCTTCCCAATCAATATACTTTTATCATCTTGATGCGCTTTCCCTTCCTTGTTTTCTATTCTGACTTTATGTTTTTATGTATATAAACTACGATATGCGGTATATCTTAAAAATTTTATTATATAAGGTATGGTGTATTTTTAAAAATAAATATCTATACCTTTGGTATGTCACAGTCTAAATACACTCAGAATTATGAAGAAGCAAGTACTCGTTGCAGCGGGTGTTTGTCTAGTTCAAACATTCGCATTAGCGCAAGTCACCACTGTTCGTGGTGTGGTTAGCGATGCTACTACGGGCGAGCCTGTTATAGGTGCCAATATCGTAGTTAAAGGGCACTCGGGTGTAGGTGCAGTCACGGACCTTAGTGGTAAGTTCGTGCTGAATGTACCCAAGGGAGCAAAGGAATTGCTTGTATCCTATATCGGATATAAGAGCCTGACGATGCCCATCAAGTCAAATCTAGTCATTAAGTTAGAGCCAGACAATTCGCTCTTAGATGACGTCGTAGTAACTGCCGTGGGCATTACACGTACGCAGAAATCACTCGGTTACTCTACACAAAAAGTAAGTGCTAAGGACCTCTCTAGCACACGTATCGCCGATGTTAATAATGCCTTGGTTGGTAAGGTTTCGGGCGTGCGTTTCATCGGAGGTTCGGGCGCGACCTTTAACCCTGGTAAGATTGTTCTACGTGGAACAAATAATCTGACCCCAGGCGGTAGCGAACCTATCTATGTCGTTGATGGAGTTATCACGAATAAGCTGATGATTAACATGGACGATGTAGAGAGCGTGAACGTGCTTAAAGGTCCTGCTTGCTACTGCTCTGTATGGCTCGGAAGGCGGTAATGGTGCGATTATCATTACCTCTAAGGGCGTAAGTCAAGGGCAAGCACGCACAGAGGTACAGCTTAGCCATACCCTAACAGCCGAATATGCTAGGGACTAACTACAAGTATCAAAATCAGTATGGTGGCGGTAGTAGCATGAATACGTACAAGTGGAAAGAAGGCGATGACCCCGGCTTGAAGTCTTTTGATGGCATGCGCTATCCCGACTATGATAATGATGTCAGTTGGGGTGTTAAGTTCGATGGTAAGCCTTATATCCCTTGGTATGCGTGGGATAAGACTCATCCCGATTATGGTAAGACTGCTTTGTGGACAGCTGCCAAGGAAAACAATCTGCTTGAGCTCTTCCGTACAGGCGTAAGCAATACGACGAATGTTTCGCTCCTTCGTGCAAGTAAGGACCATACTTCTCGTATTTCGTTTACAAACATTGACCGCACGGGTATTACACCTAATAGTGATGCTACTCGTCGCTACCTGACTTTCAAAACTAAATTTAGTCCACTGAAGCACCTAAATGTAGGTCTTGACTATAAGTACACCTATCTTCAGAACCATAACCCAATGAGTGAGGAGTATGCTAAGTTTGGTACGATTTATAGTTATACTCAGTGGTTCCATACGGATGTAGACCTTGCGAAGCTCAAGGATTATAAGCGTCCCGATGGTTCATACCGCACATGGAATATCTCGGATTATAATGACTTCACTCCGAAGTTTCATAATAGTCCCTTTGCGATGTTCCATGAAATCAATCGTTACGATACCTATCAGTGGCATGTCTTTAGTGCTGATGCAGATTACGAGATTACGCCTAAACTCAAGGTCGGGGTTAAGGTTAATGGCAATCTGCGCACATCTCTGCATGAAACGCAAGTCTCTGATGGCTTTATCACCGATGACTTGAAGAGCAGGTATAGCCAGATTCAGACACGTACGATAGATATGCGTACGATTGGTAGGGGTGAGCTATTCGGATAAATTCTTTGACAATAAGCTCACGCTTGACGCTACGGGCTATGCCGAGGAGCGCAGAGAGCGTTATGACAATCTAGATGCTAGCACTACTGATGGTCTTTCGGTCAATAACCTCTTTAATCTATCTGCTTCAAATGGTAAGGTTAAAGGAGGTAATCTACTGAATGATATTCGTCAGCAATCACTCTATGGCAACCTCGTCTTAGGCTGGGATAATACCTATTATCTCGACTTCTCAGGGCGTAATGATTGGCATTCATCTCTACCAAAGAATGCGAATAGCTTCTTCTATGGCGGAGTGTCTGGCTCGATTATGCTCTCCAACTTACTCTCTAAGAATAGCATCTTGAACTACTGGAAGCTCCGTGCCTCTGTAGCTCAAGTAGGTTCTACTCTTGCTCCTTATCGCATTGAGCAAACTTATCTCCTCGGAAAGTTTGGCAATACGACATTCCAAGAAGAGCGTCTATCCCTCTTTAATCAAGCTATTCGTCCTACTATCTCTAGCTCGTATGAAGTAGGTACTGAGTTTAGGCTCTTTGGTGGTCGTCTCTTCGGGGACTTGAACTTCTATCAACGAGTGGCTAAGGACCAGATTATAGCAGCTTCGGTAGTGCCATTCAGTGGTTACAGTTCTCATTATGTCAATGTTGGTAAGGTTGAGAATAAGGGTATCGAACTAAGTTTGGGTGGCACACTCGTTAAAACAAAGAATTTTGAATGGGAGCTTAATGCGAATGTCTCCAAGAATAGTAATAGATTGCTTGAGCTCTATGGTAACGAGACGGACCGCTATCGTGTAGCTTGGCAAGGCTTCGGAAATAAAGGCTTATCTATGGGCTGAGGTTGGTCGTCCTCTCGGGACAATCCGCACAAGTGGTTTAGAGTATGCTCCCGATGGTCAACTACTACTATCTAAAAAAAGCTGATGTGGAGCGGTACAAGCCTAAAGCCGAACTAGAGAAAACCAATCCTGATGCGTACCGCAAGCAGATGGCTCGCTACCAAGCTCAGGTTGAAGACCGTGCTGAGAGTGGCGATTATAGGCTTACGCTTAGCAATGATGAAGAGCGTGATTATGGTACTGTACAGCCAGATGCTACCGGTGGTTTCTCTACGAGTATTCGTTATAAAGGTTTATCGCTTCGCGCTTCCTTTAACTGGCAGTTAGGTGGACGCATCGTGTCGGTAACGAATATGTTCGGTGAGCAGAGCGGATTGCTAGCCTCTACAGCCGGGCTTAATGACCGTGGCGGTAATGTCCGTGAGTCTGTCAGCAAGGGCAATGGTGGTGTGCATGTTCATGGCGTCGTGAAGAGTAATGGCGCTGACGGCAAGCCTGTCTACACCCCAGTAGATACCTATATTGGTGGTCGTCAGTACTACGAAGATCTTGGTGCTCGCTTGGGTAATTATGTGTATGATGCCTCTTATCTCAAGATGAGGGAAATATCTCTTACATACGAATTGCCCTAAGAGTTTGCTCAAGAAGGTCGGCTTCGTCAAAAGCTGCTAGTGTAGTCCCTTGTCGCCACTAATCCATGGCTCATCTACTCTGCAGTACCTAATATAGATGTGAGTGAAGCTGCTAATGCTTTTTAGTGGTTTTTATGAAACAGGTCAGACAGTTAGCTCTGGTACCTTGGGCTTTACAGTAAATCTCACCCTTTAAAAAGTAGCTCAACTATGTTAACGATAAAACAAATAAGCCTTGGCCTAGTATTAGGTTTGGCTCTTGGCTCATGTGGGGATTTTGATAATATCAACATAGACCCCAATACGAGTACAAAGTTAGATGCACGCTTTCTTTTGCTCCGCTCTGAGATGGGAGCGAGTACTGTGATGTACAATGGATTGTATAATCCGTGGGAGCAGATTATGCCCTGCCTATTTCTCGGAGAACTCCAATGCGCAAGCAACGCTTCTTCAGCAGAATTACTCCAGCTCGAAGGATTACTACCGTTTGTATATTGCGAACCTTGAGCATGTCCTTCGCTTGGCTAAGGCTAAAGACCCTAGCGCACATCGCCTTGGTAATCTGAATAATCAAATTGCTATTGCAGAGACGCTCAGAGCCTTCTTCTATATGCATCTTACGGATATCTTCGGCAAAGTGCCTTATACAGAGGCTTTGCTGGGGCGCAGGGTAACTTTGAGCCTAAGTATGATGAGCAGGAATTTATCTATGATGATTTAGAGAAACGGCTCACAGAGGCGTATAAGCTGTTCGCTACTGATGGTAGCGTGTCTGCGACTTACGATATTATCTATCGTGGTGATATCGCTAAGTGGAAGAAGCTCAATGCCTCTATCCGTATGATGATGGCGATTAAGCTCAGTGACGTTGCGCCTGACAAGGGTAAGGCGCGCTTTGCACAGGCCTATGCTGATGGCGGTCTGCAGACAAATGCAGATAATATGAATCGCCCTTATCTGACGGAAGACGCATCGGCTAACCTGATGTATAAGAACTACGTTATCGATAATCGTAGAAACTTTGCGCCTTCTCAGATTATCATCAATCATCTTCTCGAACTTAATGACCCTCGTGTCAGCACGATTGCGGATTTGTCTAAATCAAACGATTACCGCGGTTTTACTTTCGGGATTAGCAGGGCAGGGGCTAATGCTGAATCGGGTAAGATGAGCTTGATGAATCCTCGTCTCTATAAGCAAGATGCGCCTGCGGAACTCGTAACAGCTACGCATATTAAGCTTATTGAGTCTGAAAGCCGCTCTTAGGGGCTGGATAACGGCTGATTATAAGGCTTTGTATAGTGAGGCTATTAAGCTTGCGTGGCTTAATAATGGCATCACGGATGCTTACACGCTCCCGGCGGGTCTTGTCGCTACTCAGGCGGATAAGCTTAAGCCTATGATTAAGGTGGATAGTTACCTTGCTCAGCCTGAGGTTGCCTTGACGGGAGATAAGGCTAGTGACCTTAATAAAATTGCTCTCCAACGCTGGATAAATAACTTCAATCGTGATGGTATCGAAGGTTGGTCAGACTGGAGACGTCTTGAAGTGCCTGCTGATGTTAAACCGGGACCCGGAGCTCAATTAAATAAGATGCCTCAGCGCAGGCTATATGATCCTGATGATTATGGGGCATCTCGAGCTCAGTATGAGATTGCGGTAAAGAACCAACCTGACCTAGTGACGACTCGTGTTTGGTGGGATGTTAAGGATAATGACTAGAAGGTAACTTGAGTGTTTTTGATAAACTGAAGGAGGGTAGAGGACGAATATATATTCACCTCTGCCCTCCTTCAGTTTAGAATGATTTCAGCAGGGATAAAAATATTTTTTTTCGGAAAGTATTGCATATTTCAAAAATAAGTAGTACCTTTGCACTTGAAAATAATTGCGGGATGTAGCGCAGTCCGGTTAGCGCACCTGCTTTGGGGAGCAGGGGGTCCCAGGTTCGAATCCTGGTATCCCGACAATGAAAGAGATGTTAGATTATTCTAGCATCTCTTTTTCTTTTTATCAAAAGTCTTTTTGCTGATGTCATCAATCGTTGATTGTATTGAGCAGTATTGCATAATACGGTATTTGTAGGCTTTAAAGTTTCATGTCGCTGAATGCTGGAGTTAAGTGCGTGTACTCACTGATATAAGTACGCGTACTCACGATAATGAGTACACGTACTTACCGAAACGAGTACGACGTACTTACGAGAATGAGTGCGCGCACTCATTTTTTTGTTGTCGGAGGTGTCCAAAGGTCTTTGCGTTTTGCCTCATTTTAGACTTGAGAAGAATGCTTGTAAGTGTTTGAGAGTATGTTTTTTGCGTGTTAGTCTTGCAGATTCAATAATTATATGTAACTTTGTGTCGCTTTCTATGCTCCTAGTTGTGCGTTTCACTGTCGCCAAGTAGTGTGTAGTTGAGCGTAAGTTATTTTTAGTTAAACATTGTACGGGTGTTCCGTATCAATTTAATTATTCATTATTTTATGACAGATCCAATAGCGGATTATTTGACTCGTCTGCGTAACGCAGTCAAGGCAGGCCACAGAGTGGTAGAGATTCCAGCATCGAATCTCAAGAAGGAAATCACTAAGATTCTCTTCGACAAGGGTTACATCCTAAACTTTAAGTTTGTTGAGGAAGGTCCTCAGGGAAGCATTAAGGTTGCGCTTAAGTATGACCGTACTGGTCGTGTAAACGCACTTAAGGCTCTTAAGCGTGTATCTCGTCCAGGTCTACGTAAGTATGTAGGCTACCGCGAAATGCCACGTGTACTTAACGGTCTAGGTATTGCTATCCTCTCTACAAGCCGTGGTGTAATGACCGACAAGGAAGCTCGCGAGCTGAAGGTTGGTGGTGAAGTATTGTGTTACGTATACTAAATCTAAGGAGAAACAAAGATGTCAAGAATTGGTAAGCTTCCAATCGCTATCCCTGCTGGGGTAACTGTGTCTCTGAACGAAGGCGTAGTAACAGTAAAGGGTCCAAAGGGCGAACTACAGCAGGCTGTAGATGCTCGTATAATTGTAAAGGTAGAAGATGGACATGTAGTAGTAGAGCGTCAGAGCGATGAGCGTCAGGACCGCAGCCTACATGGTCTCTATCGTGCACTTATTAATAATATGGTTACTGGGGTGTCTCAGGGCTTCACAAAGACTCTTGAGCTCGTTGGTGTAGGTTATCGTGCCTCAAACAACGGTCAGGGTTCTAGAGCTTGTCCTCGGATATACTCACAACATCTACCTACAGCTTCCTAAGGAAATCAAGGTAGAAACAAAGGCTGAGCGTAACAAGAACCCTCTTATTATCCTTGAGTCTGCAGACAAGCAGCTTCTTGGTCAGGTTTGCACGAAGATTCGTTCATTCCGTAAGCCAGAACCTTATAAGGGTAAGGGGTATCAAGTTCGAGGGCGAAGTGCTCCGTCGTAAGTCTGGTAAGAGCGCAGGTAAGTAATCAGCGAGCTTAACAGAAACCATAAACTTAAAGTAATCATGGTAAAGAAGGAATTAAGAAGACTAAAGATTAAGGCGCGTATCCGCGGCAAGGTAAGCGGAACGGCTTCATGCCCACGCCTCACGGTTTTCCGTAGTAATAAGCAAATCTATGCTCAGGTTATCGATGATGAAGCAGGTGTAACACTTGCTAGCGCATCATCACTGAAGCTAGAAGCAAAGGGCACAAAGCAGGAAATTGCGACCCTCGTAGGCGCAGAAGTAGCTAAGGTCGCTATCGTCGCCGGAGTAGAAACAGTAGTGTTTGACCGTAATGGGTATCTCTACCACGGTCGTGTAAAGCGACTCGCCGACAGTGCTCGCGAAGCAGGACTCAAATTCTAATCGCAAATGGCAAGAATTGAAAATCGTGTTAAGTCTACAAACGACTTAGAACTAAAAAGATAGACTTGTAGCTATCAACCGCGTAACGAAGGTAACGAAGGGTGGACGTACGTTCACATTCGCGACTATCGTAGTAGTAGGTAACGAAGATGGTGTAGTAGGCTGGGGTCTTGGTAAGGCTGGTGAAGTATCAGCAGCTATTGCTAAGGGTGTAGAAGCGACTAAGAAGAACCTCGTACGTGTACCTATCCATAAGGGTACTATCCTCACGAACAGCAGACTGCTTTTTGGTGGTGCTCGTGTATTCCTTAAGCCAGCTTCTCATGGTACAGGGGTTAAGGCAGGGGGTGCTATGCATGCCGTGCTAGAAAGCGTAGGTGTACGTGACGTGCTTGCTAAGAGCAAGGGTTCATCAAACGCTCACAACCTAGTAAAGGCAACTATCCAAGCTCTTTATGAAATGCGTGACCCACTAACAGTGGCTCGTCACCGTGGTATTTCTGTAGAAAAAGGTATTCAAGGGTTAGTATTAAGTAAATAGGAAACAAAAAAATGGCAACTATTAAGATTGTACAGGTGCGTAGTAGCATCAAGTCTCCTAAGGTACAGAAGCTAACGCTTAAGGCTTTTAGGTCTAAAGAAGCTCAACCGTGTAAAGGAACACAATGACACTCCACAAATCCGTGGTATGATCAGTGCGGTTAAGCACCTCGTTAAGGTAGTAGAATAATAATAAACGAATCAACTCTAAGATATGAATCTATCAAGTCTTAAGCCTGCAGAAGGCTCTGTCAAGACACGTAAGAGAATTGGTCGTGGTCCTGGTTCTGGTCTCGGTGGTACTTCTACTCGTGGTCACAAGGGGGCTAAGAGCCGTTCAGGTTATTCAAAGAAGATCGGTTTCGAAGGTGGTCAGATGCCTATTCAGCGTCGTCTACCTAAGTTCGGCTTCAAGAACATCAATCGTGTAGAGTACGCTCCAATCAACCTCTCAACGCTTCAGGCTCTAGCAGAAGCTAAGAACCTTGAAGCTATTTGCCCAGTAGCTCTAGCAGAAGCTGGTCTAGTAAGCTCAAAGAAGCTCGTTAAGGTACTAGGTAATGGTAGTCTAACAGCTAAGCTTACAGTGAAGGCTCACGCTTTCAGTAAGAGTGCAGAAGCGCTATCATCGCTGCTGGCGGTTCTGTTGAGAAATTATAATAAAGAGAGTATCTTATGCGCTTTATCGAGACAATCAAGAATATATGGGCTGTGGAGGAACTGCGTAAGCGTATCCTTGTCACCCTATTCTTTGTAATCATATACCGACTAGGGACTTACATCGTAATCCCCGGTATCGATCCTAAAACCCTAACAGCACTCAGTCAGCAGACTGAGAGCGGTCTGTTGGCGTTGATGGATATGTTCTCTGGTGGCGCGTTCTCTAATGCTTCGATATTCGCCCTAGGTATCATGCCTTATATATCGGCGTCTATCGTGATGCAACTCGCCGCTATCGTGGTGCCTTCTATGCAGAAGCTTCAGCACGAGGGCGAGAGCGGTCGTCGTAAGATTGACCAATGGACACGTTATCTAACTGTCATATTACTGCTCGTTCAAGGTCCTGGTTTCTTGGTGAACTTGCAGACATCAGATTGCTCGTGCTGGGGGCGTAGCTCCAGAAGGCATCGGCTTTATGGTGTTCGCTACGATCATCATGGTCGCTGGTAGTATGTTCGTACTATGGCTCGGGTGAGCGTATCACCGATAAGGGTCTTGGTAATGGGGTCTCTATTATCATCATGATTGGTATCATCTCGCGTTTGCCAGGAGCATTCCTTGGCGAACTCAGCTCTCGCCTTAGCGAGACTGCAGGTGGTCTAGTTTATGTGCTTGTAGAGATATTGATTATGCTTGTCGTTATCGGAGGTGCTATCCTCCTTGTGCAAGGTGCTCGCCGAGTGCCAGTACAGTACGCTAAGCGTGTCGTAGGTAATAAGCAGTATGGTGGCGCCCGCCAGTATATTCCCCTAAAAGTAAATGCTGCCAATGTGATGCCTATCATCTTCGCTCAGGCTATTATGATGCTTCCTATTATGCTAGGAGGTCTATCTTCCACAGCACAGGAAAGCCCTGTCTTCCATGCTATGAGTGATGTGAATGGTTTTTGGTATAATTTCGTTGTGGCATTACTGATTCTCATCTTTACTTACTTCTATACAGCTATTACGATTAACCCACAGCAGATGGCTGAGGACCTTAAGCGTAATAATGGGTTTATCCCCGGTGTGAAGCCAGGTAAGGCTACGGCTAACTTTATTAGCACAATCATGGAACGTATTACGCTTCCAGGTGCTATCTTCTTGGCCTTGGTCGCTATCTTGCCAGCATTCGCTCGTATGGCAGGAGTGAACCATGCATTCGCTCAGTTCTTTGGTGGTACTTCTCTTCTAATCCTCGTTGGCGTTGTGCTTGACACACTCCAGCAGATTGAGAGTCACCTCTTGAACCGTCATTATGATGGTCTACTGAAGACTGGTCGTATCAAGGGTCGTTCAGGATCAGTATCGGCATACTAAGTGTTATGATTTATCTCAAGACAGACGAAGAAATAGAACTTATGCGCGCTGCGAACCAACTTGTTGGTCGCACGCTCGCAGAGGTTGCTAAGATAATCGCTCCAGGAGTCTCTACGAAGACGCTTGATAAGCGTGCAGAAGAGTTCATACGCGATCATGGTGCTACGCCAGCATTCCTTGGTTATCAAGGTTTTCCCGGTAGCATGTGTATATCCGTAAACGACCAAGTTGTACACGGCATTCCTAGTCATAAGACTATTCTCCAAGAGGGGGATATCGTGACTTTGGACTGTGGAACTAAACTTGCAGGCTTTTACTGGTGATAGTGCTTATACTTTTGCAGTAGGAGAGATTAGTGAAGAGGTCCATAAACTCCTCAAGACGACTAAGGAATCTCTTTATGTAGGTATCGAGCAGGCTGTCGCTGGTAAACGTACTGGAGATATTGGTTATGCTGTTCAGCGCTACTGCGAAGCTCGTGGCTATCACGTAGTGCGTGAGCTAACGGGTCATGGTATCGGTGTTAATCTGCATGAGAGCCCAGAAGTACCTAACTACGGTAAGCGTGGTACGGGTACAGAGCTCCGTAATGGCATGTGCATCTGTATCGAGCCAATGATTAACATTGGTAGCAAGAACGTGGTACAAGAGCGTGATGGCTGGACTATCCGCACTAAGACACGCAAGCCAAGTGCTCACTTTGAGCATTGTGTGGCTATTCGTGACGGAAAGGCTGACATCCTCTCTTCGTTTGATTTTATCGCCGAGGTTCTTGGTGATAGAGAATTCTAAAAGGTAACTATTAATATATGTCGAAACAAGTCGCAATAGAACTAGACGGCGTAGTAACAGAATCGCTATCGAACTCAATGTTCAGAGTGGAGTTAGAGAGTGGGCATCAAATCATCGCCCACATATCAGGTAAGATGCGCATGCATTATATCAAAAATCCTCCCTGGGGACAGAGTGAAAGTAGAGATGTCTCCCTACGACCTCACTAAGGGCAGAATATCATTCAGATACAAGTAAACTCTATAAAAATATGAAAGTAAGAGCATCTCTAAAGAAGCGTACCGACGACTGCAAGATTGTGCGTCGCAAGGGTCGCCTGTATGTTATTAACAAGAAGAACCCTAAGTTCAAGCAACGTCAGGGTTAGTAATTTGTCATAAAATATCTAAATAATAAGTATGGCTATAAGAATTGTCGGCGTTGACCTGCCACAAAACAAAAGAGGAGAAATTGCCTTGACCTATATCTTTGGTATCGGTCGTAGCAGTTCAGCTAAAATCCTTGATAAAGCTGGTGTAGACCGTAACATCAAGGTTAAGGACTGGACAGACGATCAGGTCGCTGCTATCCGTGAAGTTATCGGTGCAGACTACAAGGTAGAGGGTGATCTCCGTAGTGAAATCTCTCAAACATCAAGCGTCTGATGGACATCGGTTGTTATCGTGGTGTTCGTCACCGTATCGGTCTCCCTCTTCGTGGACAGAGCACTAAGAATAACGCTCGTACTCGTAAGGGTAAGAAGAAGACTGTTGCAAATAAGAAGAAGGCTACTAAGTAATAGGTAATATGGCAAAGAAAACAGTAACTAAGAAGAAGGTCGTTCGTATCGACGCTGTGGGTCAAGCTCACATCCACTCTTCTTTCAATAACATTATTATCTCACTAACTAATGCTGATGGTCAAGTAATCAGCTGGTCAAGTGCTGGTAAGATGGGCTTCCGCAGTAGTAAGAAGAACACTCCTTACGCTGCTCAGATGGCTGCTCAGGACTGCGCTAAGGTCGCTTACGATCTAGGTGTGCGCAAGGTTAAGGTATACGTTAAGGGTCCAGGTAATGGTCGTGAATCTGCTGTGCGTACGATTCATGCTCGCTGGTATCGAAGTACTCGAAATCATCGACGTTACTCCACTGCCACATAACGGTTGCCGTCCTCCCTAAGAGAAGAAAAACCTTAGTAGTAGACTAACTGACGTAAATATAATTACAGCGCAGAGATTACGAGAGCTCATGCCCGCCTCTCTCTTGAGGGGCTAGAGAGCTAGGGTGATTTAGATTGGCTATACTTTCATATTACCCTCTCCTCATAACCGGTCGCTGCTGCACCCAGCTCATCTATCGCTGGTGAGTGCTCTCAACGTAAGACAGCGCATTATAATAAGAAGAAAATGGCAAGATATACAGGTCCAAAAATCTAAGATTGCTCGTAAGCTAGGTGCTCCTATCTTCGGCGCAGATAAGGTTCTAACTAAGAAGAACTATCCTCCTGGTCAGCACGGACAAAAAACCGCCGTCGTAAGACTAGTGAATATGGTGTTCAGCTCAAGGAGAAGCAGAAGGCTAAGTACACTTACGGTGTGCTCGAAAAGCAGTTCCGCAACCTCTTTGACAAGGCTCAACGTAGCAAGGGTGTTACCGGTGAGGTACTTCTTCAGCTTCTCGAGTGCCGTCTCGACAACGTTGCTTTCCGTCTAGGTCTAGCTCGTAGCCGTGCTCGCCGCTCGTCAGCTCGTTTCTCACTGCCACATCGTTGTTGATGGTCAGGTTGTGAACATCCCTTCATATACAGTAAAGCCTGGTCAGGTAGTAGGTGTGCGTGAGCGTAGCAAGAGCCTCGAAGTAATCGAGAACTCTCTCGCTGGCTTCAACCACAGCAAGTACGCTTGGCTTGAATGGGACAACAGCAAGATGGCTGGTACATTCCTTCATATCCCAGAGCGTGCTGATATCCCTGAAGAAATCAAGGAACAGTTAATCGTCGAACTGTATTCTAAGAACTAATAATCTGACAGATCACATGGCAATACTAGCATTTCAGAGACCCGAAAACGTTATCATGATGGAGGCGACGAACTCATTCGCAAAGTTTGAGTTTCGCCCACTCGAGCCGGGCTATGGTATTACTATTGGTAATGCACTCCGTCGTATTCTCCTTTCCTCACTCGAAGGGTACGCTATCTCGTCTATTAAGATTGAGGGCGTAAATCATGAATTTGCTACTATTCCGGGTGTCTTGGAGGATGTTACTAACATTATTCTTAACCTTAAGCAGGTTCGTTTCTCTTCAATTGCTTCGGGTACAGACGAAGAGACTGTTACTCTTGAAGTAGGTGGTGGCAAGACTGAGTTCCTTGCTGGTGACCCTCTGCTAAGCTTTCTCACTTTCAGGTATTGAACCCTGAACTTGTTATTTGTCACATCGATGAAGAAAAGAGTTTCAGCATCACAGTGACTATCGACAAGGGACGTGGTTATGTGCCTGCTGATGAGAAGCACGGCAAGTACGAAGATGTACAGGTACTAGCTATTGACTCTATCTACACGCCTATCCGCAATGTGAAGTACTTCACTGAGAACTATCGTGTAGGTCAGAAGACTGACTATGAGAAGCTAATCCTTGAGATTACTACTGATGGTAGTATTCACCCTCAGGATGCGCTTAAGGAGTCTGCTCGTATTCTTATCGAGCACTTCTTACTCTTCACTGATAGAGAAATCTCTATTGAAGACCTTGTTACCGATGCTGATGATGAGGATGCTGCAGATGCTCAGGTGCGTGATTTACTTAAGCAGGAGCTTAAGGACCTCGACCTCTCTGTGCGTGCACTCAACTGCCTACAAGCAGCTGAAATCCTAACTCTAGGTGATTTGGTACAAATCCAGAAGGAGGACCTACTTAAGTTCCGTAACTTCGGTAAGAAGAGCCAAGACGAACTGCAAGAACTGCTTGACCGCTTGAACTTGCACTTCGGTATGGATGTTAGTAAGTACAATTTAGATTAAAGACTAAAAATGAGACATAATAAGAAATTCAATCACCTTGGTCGTAAGAAGGCTCACCGCGAAGCTCTTCTCTCTAACATGGTCGTGTCTCTCATCCCACACAAGCGCATCTTTACTACGCTTGCTAAGGCTAAGGCTCTCCGTGTATATGTAGAACCAATGGTTACTCGTGCTAAGGAAGACTCTACTCACGCTCGTCGTGTTGTCTTCGCTGAGCTACAAAAATAAGTATGCTGTTAAGGAACTTTTTCAGCACTGTAGTTGCTAAGGTTGGCGACCGTCCAGGTGGATACACTCGTATCCTCAAGACTGGTAATCGTCTTGGTGACAACGCTCAGATGTGCTTCATCGAGCTTGTAGACTTCAACGCTACTTACGCTAAGGAAGAGAAGAAGGTCGCTAAGACTCGTCGTTCACGTCGTGGTAGCGGTAAGAGCGAAGTCGCTTCCTGCTGCTGAAGCGTCTGCTGAATAGTCGTCAGACTAAGCTTTGTAAAATCCCCCAGTTGAGTGTTAAACTCAGCTGGGGATTTTCTTATGTAGCGAGCGCCCTATTATGGAATAGTCTTATCTGATTTTACGTATAGTGCTGTAATACAGTGTCTTGTCGTTCTTGGGGGTAAATAAGTATTAAATGTTTTGTAGTATTTGATAATTAGAGTAAAAGTGGCTACCTTTGCGGGGATTTGTCAATCGTGGGCTCTGATTTTTAGATTGTGTTTAGACCTTTTAATCTCAGTGTTTTTAGGAATAGATTAAATCTTACTCATGAAGCCTATTGAATAAGGGGCTAAAGTATAATTTTTATAATAAAGAACAAAACATCAGTTATTGAGTTAAATACTCAACTTATCTTTTATGGAGTATTTGAAAGAGAGCTATCAGCCACCAGTAGTAGAGCTGATGCGTATCCCTGCTCAGTCAATTTTGGCAGAGCTTAGTGTCCCCACAGAAGAAAACCATAGTAACAGAAGGGTATGTGCCAGATGACGAATTTTAGAAAAGTATTAGGCACTTGCCTAGCCGTATTTGCGCTCATGGGTGCGCAGTCGTGTAATCGAGAAGTAGCAGAACCCTCAGAAGCAGAAGGAAAGACCCATTCAGAAGAAACTATCTACAAGGAAGGCAATGTGGAAATGCCTGTCTCAGAAAAACCTCGTTTTTGATACTGCTGGTGAAAATCAGCTGAAAGCACTCAATGCTACAGTTAATGCTTCTGCTTCTGCTGGTGCCAATAGCCGACATGCTGTTGATTATGGGCAGGAGTTCCCCGTTATCTGTGTTATTCGCAGTGATAAGGCTGACCCTGTTACTTATGCTGAACTAAAAGTAACGAAAAAGGCTGATGGTACTTATAAGATGAGCCAAGACCGTGTACATCTTGCGCAAGGCTCTACTCTTGCTCCGGGTAAGAAATGGTATCTGATGGTAGTAACCCAAAAATGCTTTTTAATAAGAATAATGGCGAGTTGTCCTTTAATGCAACTGGAGCTCCCTGAAAACTTATCGCCGTCTGCTACTGCTACACGTGTGATGGATATTCCTTCAGCATCGCCTTGGATTGAGCTCCCTACCTTCCCTAACGGACAGCCTAAGTGGTCTAAGGACTGGGATACTGCGCGTAAGAAGCAAAAGCTAACTCTTTACGCTCAGGGTGTGCTCTGCCGAGCAACCTTGCGCCTTGATGATGCCTATAAGGCAAAGCTTGGTGGCGACAATGTAAATCTCAAGATTACTCAGCTTAAGGTCGTGTCTACTGCACTCAGCTTCTCGGGCAAGTTCAAGTTTGATGAGGCTTCTCTTCCTCCACTCACTCAGACAAGTGGTAGCCCAACATTAACATGGGAGCCTACACCGGAAGCAAGTACTTCTAAAGAGTATCGTGCACTTGATGCTAATACTCCTGAATATCAGAAAGTCTTCAATGCTTCTAATGGAGGATCTGTACTTCAAGTAAGTGGTAATGGCTCATCAGCAATGATTTTTTTGCAGATAGCAATAATCCTACTAGAGTAGATAAAACAAACTTGCCAGAGGGTGTGCAGTCTATAATCTTTTGGGCTGTACCTGTCAAGGATGTAACCAACCGCCATACAACGCTGATTGCCGAGACGGGTTTAAGCTCTTCAGCTAAAGTCCTTGCTCCTTCTCATACCTATATTTATGGTAAGAAGCATACTAAGGACGCAGCCCAAGGTAGTGCTGTCTACTTTGATGCCGTATATTATAAACCCATATACGCCCCTTGACTATATGGCGGAGTATAATGTGAAGCGTAAATACCTGACCAGTTCAGACCTGGAGGATGGATTCCTCACGATCCTTCTAACGAGTTTGATACAGAGCATGGAGTTAATTCGTTCACTTTCTTAACTAAGGAGGAAGTTAATCAAGTTTCTCTCTCATCAGGAGGTCGAACTTACAAATCTCCAACGCATGCTCAGTGGAGTAGCGTTATTCCTTATGAAGGGAAGGGTCACGATAAATACTACTGGAGGTCCTGATGTTGATAATGCCGATGTTAATGCTGAGGTTGGACAGCTTAAAAAGTAAGACAAAATTCTCTTCTCGGGTAGATACAAAAAAGAACATTAGGTACGCGCTAGCCTTGACTGATTTAGGTGGATCTCAGAAGTATCGTACGGCATATCGATATAGAATGGATTATGGAAAGGGTGATTTACAGATATGGGCACCTTATATACTTAAGAATACCTCTCGTCCAAATTTTTTACAGGATTCTCGATATAATAGTAGTAGACTTGATAATTATGTATTAACGATACAAGCAGTTCAGCTGGGGGCGGGATTTGTTGGAACTGTTGCTGATATTGCAAATGAGGATTTCTGGAATAATACGGCTAATCAGCGTAAAGAAGAACGTATTCTTCCTCGTAATTTTACGGTGTACTCTGTAAGTAGTCCACTTTTATAACGCTCCTTTTTAATGCTTGGGGAAACGCTCCTACAGTCTATTATCTTGGTGATAACCTGCTAGCTACTTTTTAATGCTAATTTTTGGAACGTGGGGAGTAGTGGATATGAACTCAAGAGGGGCATATAACCTTATTCATTTCCCTGTCCGACCATTCACCAAGCAAGAGCGATAAGAATTACATATTTCTACCTAGAGTAGAGAGTAAGGATTGATACAAAGGCGGTGCAAGAGTTATTCTTGCACCGCCTTTGTATTTCATCCAAGTGTTGCACTGAAGGGTGAAATGTGCAAGGTCTCCTTTTGGTTTTTAGTGCATCGCAACATCTATCTAAATGCATCTAAAATAAAGCGTGTGCTTCCTAAATTCAAAACCTCGGCGAAGTCTGTACAAACTTCAGCTGAAGTTTGTGCAGACTACACGTGTAGTTTATACAGACTACAGCTGAAGTCTCCAGAAAGGTAAGTGCAAGTATCGATTTAAGTGCGCGTAAGTACGAATTTATTTACGTGTACTCACGGAAATAAGTACATCGTACTCACTTCGGTAAGTACGCACACTTACAACAATGAGTACACGCACTTACTTTTAGTATTTACGCGTAATTACTGAAGTGTTTGCACGTACTTAGCAATAGATTTTAACTAAAAACTCGAAATAGCTTTTACGCTCTATTAGTGCCGCCTTTTGCAGGACCTTTTTATCTTCATTACGTAATCATTTATGTCTATTATTTCATGCGCTTGCGCTGGCTTGCCCTAAGGCGGGGGCTTACAGAGTCAGCTATTATTCGTATCTTTGCAAAGATTTAATTTTAGGAATGTTATAGTCATATCTGAGGTATGGGTATGACTCACGTTGAATTATTAGCTCGAATGGCATTAAAAAGAATACTTTATATCTCTCAAGAGATTTTTCCCTTATGTAGAGCAGTCGGAAATCGCTAAGGTTTCACGCGAACTGCCAGAGTATATGCGACACTATGATAAAAAAATGAAGTGCGCTTGTTTATGCCTCGTTATGGCACAATTAACGAACGTCGTAATCAACTGCATGAAGTGCAGAGATTATCAGGTATTAACCTAACTATCGACAACAGAGACCATCCACTTATTGTTAAGGTAGCATCTATTCCATCGGCTCGTATGCAGGTTTATTTCCTTCATAATGACGACTTCTTCAAGCGTAAAACTGGCTTGGAAGTATCTGCGAAGGGTTCGAATGATAATGATGAACGCTCACTATTCTTTGTTCAGGGAGTGTTTGAGACAATTAAGAAATTACGTTGGGAGCCGGGCTTTATTCATTGCCATGGTGCATTTACAGCTCTGTCTATGCTTTATCTGCGTAAGGTTTATGATCAAGATGCCGCTCTCAATACTGCGAAACTCGTTGTGAGCGTTTATAATGAAGAGCAAGCAGTGGAAATACCTACCGACCTCTTTGCCAAGCTAAAGAGCGACGGCATTGCAGAAGAAGATTATGCAGTGATGGAGGGTAAGACGGATTACGAAGCCCTGATGAAGCTCGCTATTAGTCATGCCGATGCTGTGGTGCAGGGTAGTGAGGGTGATTAGCCCCTAGCCTAGCTGAGTTTATCGCTAAGAGTGGCAAGCCTTTCCTTGCTTACCCCGGTGCAGAACACCCAGCAGAGGTTTACAACAACTTTTACGAACAGTTATAATAAGGTCATGAAAATGATGGCACGTGCAGTAGTTGGCTTAGGGCTTTCACTAGCTCTACTAGCAAGTCGCGATGATACGCTTTCTAACTTAGGTGAGAGCGTGCAGACACCACGCGATAAGGTGGAGAGCGAGCAGTATCAGCTCCAGTTTGAGGCAGGTACAGAGGCTCAAACAGATGTCTATAATGGATTTAGCACTGATGGTCTTTTGGGGGCTTATGCGGATGCTACCTATGGCGACTTTAAGGCAGACTTTGCCACCCAACTGCGCACGGCTCCGGGCTTTTCGTTCTCTCACACGCCCGAAGGCGGAAAGATGAGACAGCGTAAGGCTTGAGCTATTATTGCCTCGAGGGAGGGTTTCTTGGGTTCTTCTCGTGCGCCTATGCAGGGTGTCTGTCTATGAGCTTCCTGCAGGTTTTAAAGGTGGGGAACGTAGCGAACAAGAGCTATCTCGTTATGCAGAGCCTTCCCGTTTGCTGGGTGAGCAGATTGTACGCTATGCGAGTGATACTGTACGCCGTGTCCTACAGAGTTCAGCAGTTGCTTACGCTATTAGCCTTAAGCTATCTAATGAACTCGGTCAGCGTCTGTATGACCGCTCACGCACAAGCCCCTAGCGACTTCGATACTCAGGAGAGTTTCTCTAAGAAGGTTTTAGGCGGTCTGTATATAACCACTAGTGCGGGACGAGGTGCTGTGCTCAAGGTTAAGACTACAAACCTAGTCGTACACTACCACTACAAAGAGGGCGATAGCATTCGCCAAGCTCATGAGGCTTTTATCAATACGAAGCTCACGAGCCGTGTAGATGGTATTGAGCATCAGAACTTAAATACGCTCCTTGATGCTCAAAGCAATTACCTCTATAGCAAAGGACCAGCAGGTGTTCAACCAGCTATCCGCCTTGCTCGTACAGAGCTTGAACGCTTACTTCAAAAATCAGCCTAAGGATATTCAGATAGGTAAGGACCGTTCGATAGCAGACACTCAGTTTAAGCTGGAAATAGATAATCCCGCAAATCTGAGCCTTGACCCACCTCCTTATATGATGCTGATGCCTAAGGACTCATTGACGACCTACTTTAAGAAAGGTCTTACTGAGCGTACGGCGGTGGCAGTGAGTTACCTCAGCTCGGCTTATGTAGCTAATGCAAAGTATTACAACTTCAGTAATATCAGTAGATTGCTTACAGAGCACCTCAAGCGTCATGCGAGTTATAACGGCTCTAAGTGGGTGGTTGATGCCGATTTGGAGTTAAGAGTGGTTCCCGTAGAGCGTCAGGTGGCGAACTCAGGTAATGGTGCTGTTACTACAGCGGCTATTCATGAATATCTCTTCCCTAGTTTCGTGCGCTTCAAGAAGGATGTCGCGCCTGAAGATAGGCGTCTCAGTGTCTAAGTTTAAGTAATAGCATATTCATCAAAATAATCCTAGAAGTTATGAGTATCAAGCTAAGGTTAATCATACTGAACTTCTTGCAGTTTGCCGTTTGGGGGGCGTACCTCATTTCTATGGGTCGCTATTTGGGCTCAATAGGCTTTAGTGGCGTTGAGATAGGTTCTTTCTATGGCATGCAGGGTATTGTCTCTGTTTATGCCGGTACCTTTAATGGGTATTGTGGCGGATAGATGGGTACCAGCACAGAGATTGCTCGGTATTTGTCACCTCTTGGCAGCCCTCTTCATGTGTGGCGCTTGGGCATACACACAGCAAGTTGAGTCCGTTCAGTACTTACCGCTCTATATCCTATACAGCTTAAGTGTGGCTTTCTATATGCCTACGATAGCCTTGTCCAACTCGGTGGCTTACTCTGTGCTAGAGTCTAATGGCTTAGACCTAATCAAGGAGTTCCCCGTAATCCGTGTTTTCGGGACTGTCGGCTTCATCTGTATGATGATTTTGGTGAGCGTTCTTGGCTTGGAGGCTACTAGCTTTCAGTTCTTGGCTTCGGCTTTTTGTCGCTTTGCTCATGTTTGCCTATACATTTACTTTTGCCACATTGCCCTGTGAGCAAGTCTGAGGGTAAAGGTCTTGTAGATGCTTTGGGGCTTAGAGCTTTTGCGCTCTTCAAGCAACCTAAGATGGCGCTCTTCTTCGTCTTCTCAATGCTTCTAGGTGTTTGTTTGCAGATAACCAATGGTTTTGCAAATCCTTATCTTGGCGCATTCAATGATGTAGCCGAATATGCAGGTACCTTCGGGGTAACGCATAGTAATATCCTCATCTCTGTCTCTCAAGTGTCGGAGACACTCTGCATCTTACTTATTCCTTTTGCGCTTAAGCGTTTCGGTATCCGCAATGTGATGCTGATAGCTATGTGTGCGTGGGTACTACGCTTCGCTCTGCTCGGCTTCGGTAATCCGGGTTCGGGTGTTTGGCTCTTCCTCTTGAGTATGATTGTTTACGGAGTGGCTTTTGACTTCTTCAATGTGTCGGGCTCTCTCTTCGTGGATAAGGAGACAGACAACTCTATCCGCTCAAGTGCGCAAGGACTGTTTATGATTATGACTAATGGTATCGGCGCCACGATTGGTTCGTTTGCTGCAGGTGCTATCATTGACCACTTTGTCAATAATCAAACGGACGCTCTTGCTAAAAATACATGGGTGGCAGACTTCATGGCATATCTTTGCGACTTATGCGACCCTTTGTCGCCGTGCTCTTCACTCTAATCTTCCGTTACAAAGATGATACAGCAAGTAGCCACTAAGCCATCGCTTAGTGGCTCTCGCCTTTCATGAATACAAGATTTTGAAAGATTTATATCGGTTTATAAGACGTTATGTACCGCCCTATAAGCGGTATCTCCTTCTAAGTGTAGTCGCTAATATCATTAGTGCGATACTTAATCTAGTTGCTTTTTGCCCTTGTGATGCCTATCTTGCGCATACTCTTCCAAATAGATGAGCGTGCTAAGGGGCTTATGGACTTTGGTGATATTTCTTTTCTGAGTATCCGAGATTGGTCACGAGCGGCAGATATTCTCAATAATAATTTCTCTTACTACGTCGGTCAGCTAGCTGATAACCACGGTATCCCTTATACTCTGATGTTGCTCAGCCTTTATCTAGTCGTGATGACTGGGTTTAAGGTGGGGAGTGCTTATCTAGCTCTCTATGCGATGATACCTATCCGCACAGGTATTGTGCGTGATATGCGTGTGTCTCTGTATGACAAGATCCTTGCACTTCCTCTAGGCTATTTTTTTCTAGTGAGCGTAAGGGCGATGTGCTAGCCCGTATATCGGGCGACGTGGTCGAGGTGGAGAACTCTATTATGAGTAGCCTTGACTTAGTGCTGAAGAACCCCATCATGATAATCGTCTACTTAGGTAGCATGATTCTCATTAGCTGGAAACTCACGCTCTTTGTCTTTATTCTCCTGCCGATAGCAGGCTTTATTATGGGGCGTGTGGGGCGTATGCTCAAGCGTGATAGCCTTACCGTGCAGTCGCTATGGGGGAGCGTCTTGAGTATGACAGAGGAAACGCTCGGAGGCTTGCGCATTATCAAGGCTTTCACGAGTGAAGTATGGATGAGCAAGCGTTATAGAGAAGCTAATGACCGCCATCGTCAGAGTACGATGTCGCTCTTTTAGACGTCAGCAACTAGCGCATCCGATGAGCGAGTTTCTCGGAACAATGACCATTGCGATAGTGCTCTGGTATGGCGGAGTGCTTATTGTCAGCGGTAGTGGTGGTATTGACGCTTCTACATTTATTTACTATCTCGTTATCTTCTATAGCCTAATTAATCCGCTGAAGGATTTGTCTAAGGGCTTTTTATGCCATACGCAAGGGTATGGGCTCGGTGATGCGTATCGATGAGATTATGCAGGCGGAGAATAGTATTCAAGATCCTGAGAGTCCTCAAGAATTGAGATTTGAGGAATGTATCGAATTGCGTCATGTCTCATTCCGTTATGAAGATAAATGGGTTCTGCGTGATATCAATCTCACTATTCCTAAGGGGCATACAGTCGCTTTGGTAGGGCAGAGTGGTAGCGGTAAGACGACGCTTGTGGATCTAATACCTCGCTTCTATGATGTGGAAGAGGGGGCGATTTTGGTTGATGGTACAGATGTACGAGCCTTGAAGCTCACAGACCTAAGAAGCCTAATTGGGAATGTTAATCAAGACCCAATTCTCTTTAATGATACGATTGCTAATAATATATCCTTCGGAACAGACGATGCGCAGCAGGCTGATATTGAGCAGGCGGCACGCATCGCTCATGTTGATGAGTTTGTAGAGCGTATGGCTGAAGGCTACGAATCTAATATCGGAGATAGAGGTAGTAAGCTCTCTGGCGGACAGCGTCAGCGACTCTCTATTGCTCGTGCGGTGTATAAGAACCCGCCGATTATGATACTTGATGAGGCTACGAGCGCACTCGATACCGCTAGTGAGCGACTTGTTCAAGAGGCTCTTGAGGACTTGATGCATAGCCGTACGACTATTGTTATTGCGCATAGACTATCGACCATTATCAATGCTGATATGATATGCGTTCTACATGAAGGGCAAATTGTAGAGCAGGGTAAACACGACGAATTATTGGCTAAGGGCGGATATTATACGCAGCTATATAATATGCAGTTGCGCTCCAAAGACGAGCAATAGTTGGATATGTCAGAGGTAATAGCGTCATACTGGAGCCTTGAAGAGACGGCAGAGGGCTTATATTCAGAGCTAAGGAGTAAGTTCATTGCCTACGTTATCCCTGTAAGGACAGAGGAAGAAGCGCTTGCAGAGGTCGCTCGCCTGAGACAAAAGTATTACGATGCACGCCATGTTTGCTGGGCTTATCGCTTGGGCATAGATGGGGCGACGACACGCAGTAATGACGATGGAGAGCCTTCGGGAACGGCAGGTAAACCTATCCTTGGTCAGCTGTTGAGTGCTGATGTTACGGAGGTTGTAGCGGTTGTTATTCGCTATTTTGGAGGCGTTAAGCTCGGCACATCGGGTCTTATAGAGGCTTATAGAGAGGCTACACGAGAAGCACTCTCTACCGCCAAAAAGGTTGAACGCATCGTGGAGCGTGTGTTTACGGTTGCTTTTGGCTATGAGCTGATGGGCGAGGTTATGCGTTTGGTCAAGGATTGGGATGCGCGCGTTTTTGGAGCAAGAGTTTCTGGAGAGTTGTCGCTTATCCTTGAGTCTGAGAGCTGATGAAGCGCCAAAGCTCTTCGGTCGTCTAGAGCAGATTTACGGGACGACCCTAGAGTGGAGTGATGAGGAATAGGCAGTAAAACTCTGTAACTAAAAAAAGTAGGCTGTATTAAGGAGAAATCCTTGATACAGCCTACTTGCTTAATATAATGTGACGCATTATGAGACCATTGCATAATACGGCACTCGTCGCGTTATTATCGACATTCAGGCTTGGTCATTTACAAGAGTAAACTCCCTGAGCCTTCAGTCTCAATGCCTTGCGATTACCGCATTTTGCAAAGCCCTCACAAAAGGACAAGTAAAACTTGTCCTTTTGGAGACCGTCGAGCGGTCTCATTGTGCAATGGTCTCTATAAATATATATGTGCTGTTAGGGTAATGGATAATGGGCGAAGATAATACTCTGAATAGTAGTTCTCCATATCTCCTATGGAGCGAGAACTATAACTGCGGATATTCGTGAGATTATCACCGTTGAGGTTGAATTCCACCTTCTTTGAGAATTTAAATTGCAGACTACTACCAATGAAAAGATAGTCTTTACGTTCTGAGGTCAAGCTACTGTTATGTGTATGGTTGGCGTGGAGATTTAAGAATAGACGCGAAGGTAGCAAGCGGAGGCTCAATTCAGCACGCTGACTTAGTTCGTCAAAGGTGAATGTCTGTTGAGGAGCCGTCGAACGTTGTCGTTGCCATGTAGCTTTATAATCCAAGCGATATCCACTCGCGATATCGAATGCCAGTGTTCCTTGCAGGGGCGTAGCCTGTGGTGCGATAAGTGGTGAGCACTGATTGGCGCAGCATTTCACTCTCCCCCATGAGCGCGTAGCAGAGAGTTCTATTTGTAGTGTATGCCAATCAATGTCCTTGCGTCCATAAGCCGTCAGCATATAACGATTACTATGATTGGGCATATATGCCGCCTCGAAAATCGTATGCGCCTGCGCATCAAGCGTAGTTCCGTAGGCGATGTCACTCCATGAACGCTGCCAATTGCCCTCCAAATGGGCAAACACACTTGAGAAGATGTCTTTGAACGCAACTTTGAAATGAGCACCTGCATTGTAACTGTTGTCGAGTGTAGCACGATAGCGCGAAAGGCTACGATAGTTTTGCATCACATTGGCTGTGAGAAGTTTTCTCCAAGGGGTCTCACTGACTGAATAGTGAGCATTAGCGTTGAGCGTAAAGTAATCATTGGCTTTCCAATGTAAAGAAAACGAAGGTTGCAAATATAAACGCAGGCGGTGAACATCCGTTTCCTCGCCCTCAACAGCAGCGTTGTGGAGGGCGGTGTAGGTCAAAGCTACGGGTAGACTGAGCTTGGATTGGAAGTTCCCATTCGTGTATTGTGCCACAGGTCCCAAATCTACACTGGTATGCAAGTGATTCATATCTCCATGAGGAGCCACAGGCATATTGGGATGAGTGAGTGCCGAAGTGAGTATAGTATAGTTGGTATTCAAATTTCCTGAGGAGGAAAGTGTCCATTTGTAAGAACGAAGGTCGCGCAACAATCTAAAACTATTGATTGTGGAAATGGCTGTGATTTCGATGTCTTGATGAGCCGGTCTCTCGCCAGCAATGATAAGGGTTTGGGGAGTCTTTGAGACTCGATTGGTAGAGATCCACTCAAAACCTCCTCCCTTTGCTGTGCGGTACACCCAATGGGTGCGATTGGTCACTCCCAGTGAACGATAGTGCAAAGCCTGTGAGATGGAGGAATCTCCACTAGTTTCGTTCGGTATTGGGGGCTGGAATTGATGACCCGAAAGAATCTCTCCTCGTCCCTCATTCCACCGCCCCCAGAGCGAGAACGCATTCTTGAGATAGCGCCGCTGAAGGTTCATCTCGTAAATGAGTTGAATATTCGCCGAGTGAGTGTGCGTGCGATCGGCTATATCTTCCATAAGCAACTGCTTCTCCATTCGGTAAAAAAAGTAAGTGGTTTGTGAGAAAGAGTGCCCACTGGCGAAGTTGTGGCTGTAGTTGAGGTTGTAGTTTATCGTAATACTGTCGGAGAGCTTTGCCAAATTGTTGAGATTGATGCTATGGCGATAGCCAAACAAACTATTACCTATTGGCGGTGAGGAGTGTTCCACAAGAGAAACCATACGTGAGTTTCCCTCTGAGGAGAAGCCATAATGGTCAGTGCCCATTTCTAGGGAACGTCCCAGGTTGTCTCCACTATAACGCAACATGTGCCGCTTGCCCTTCCCGAAGTACATGGTCTGGAGCATAGCTTCCCACAATGTTTCATCGTGATTGTGTCCAGTACCTAAATCGACCGATTTGCTCCATATTCCCTTGGCTTTATCTTTTGATTTTTTTAGATTGATAGTCGCACGCTCGGAGGGCGTTTGATCCCTGTCGCGAACGAATGTGTTCGTGATTTTCTAATACCTGTACTGTGGCGACATCTTCGACCTTGATACCCTGTGTGGCGAGATTGTAACGTCCCTGCAACATATCAAGGTTTTCAATGTAGAAATGGTTGATAGGGTTGCCTTGATATTTAATCACTCCATTGTCCTCAATGGTGATGCCAGGAAGTTTCTTGAGCACATCACCCTATGGAACGGTCTTTTGCTCGCGTGTGTAGGCTCGAAACGAGATAGTTGAGCGTATCGCGATTTCCCCACAATTTTTGAGATTTAACCACGACTTCACGCAGTATTCTGTTTTCTTCCTCGACATGGAAGTCTAATGTTTGCGAATGCGCTTTGATACGAGTCGTTTTCTGTTTGATATTAAAGCCCGAGATGCTAAGGAGCACTTCACTGAGTTGAGTCGTAGCCTTTAGGGTATAGAACCCTTGTTTGTCAGTTGTCGTATAGAGCCACAATACTGGAGTCAGCCGGTTGAAGCATAGTCACAAGAGCTCCTACAACCTTTTCTGTACCGCAACTCGCCTGTCCATGCACACTTATTGTCTGTTTCTGAGCATTAACAGCACGGAGGGGTACAACTAAGAGAAGTAAAATGAACCACAAGCGAGCCATATCAAACGAGTCATATAATGATCAGAAATCTAAGGGTTGAAATTTTGCAGGTTTCATATCAATAGGTGTCCCTCCTAATAGTGCCATTCCTTTTATCACTGCCATACTTTCTATTTCTGTCGGTTTGATGTAATACGATGGATTAGAAACGTAGTTCGGATTTCCAAAGATGCGATTGCGTAGCTTCACAAATTTGGCACGAGCAGACTTTATACAGCCTTCTGGCTCAGTGTAAGTAATGGCCTCTTTCACGTTTTCGATCTTACTACATTCAAAACGATGGATACTATCGGCTGACATCGCACGGACAATCAGACCAGGCAGGCCTCCCAATCGCCATGGACCAAAACGAGTGGGCAGTTTTTCGGTAAACCATGCCGTCCACGCTCTTCCACCATACGTTCCGCTTGCTTTCTGACAAGGGAGTCCGCAAATGGTGTCGCGTTCGGCTAGTAATGTCCATTTTATCTCGCTCATCTTTTCCGTGGTCAAATAGCGATAAGGTGGGATAGTCTCGATAGAAGTTATCTTTCCCTCAGGATAGTTCTGCCAAGTCGTGGGCACATAGAGCAGTTGCTCACTCTTGTCATTTTCTCCATTGTGGCGCTTCTGCCCCATAGTGCAGGCCATATCTTGAGCAACTTGCAGGGTAAGCCCATAGCTCACTAGATGATTTTCTCCCTTATTGTCAGAAGTCCGGCAAGTATAATCATAATGGGCAACTAAAAAAGTAGAAGCGATACTATCTTTGACTTGTCCATAGAGCATTACAGATAAACTCCAAGACATCAAGCAGAATGTGATTTTGCGAAACATTGTTAGGATTGTTGTTAATGTTGAACTTGTTGTTGTACCATACTCATGCGAGCATGGTGCAACAAACTAAAACTTAGGGGTGGCGCTTCTTCAAGCAGGTACAAAAAAATGTCGCTTAGTAGCTTAGCTCAAGCATCGCACCGAATAGACGTAGAGGGTCGCCAAAGAGCGCGCAACTTGATGCAAGGGCAGAGTAGTTAGGGTTGCAATACTCCTCGATAAACCTCTTTACCATTGAGACGAACTGTAATCTCTTGGTCTAGATTTACAAGTTGTCGGCTTAAATAAAGACGAATTTTACCGCCCGTAGCCTCTGTGTACGAACGTGTGAAGCTAAGAGGGAGTGACCACATTTCAGTGGCTTTTAGTGGTGTGATACTCAGGAATGCGTATTCTTAAGTCAATCGTCTGTCCTTTGATTTCTTCTTCGTAGTAGCAACGTTCGGTTTGGTTCGTTGGGCGTTTGAGTGGCTCAAGATTATAAAAGCCCTTACGATATTGGTTATCTACAGGATAATCCTCCCAATGCACTGTCTTAGGTTGTGCTGTGCGTGCATATTGTCTGAGCCAAGGGGTTGTAGGACGATAATCTATTCCGTGTCCATACCCGGGGATAACCTCTATTCTATGCTTGAACTTGCCGGGGTGCATTTGCTCAAGTTTGTCGAAAGCCTCTTTCGCTTTTTGAGTAAGTTGATTGCGATGAAATTGTGTGTCATTAGCTCCCGTGCGTAGAGAGAAGGCAATGTGTTCGCAGTTCTCCACTGGAGCATTAGGTAGAGGTTCGCCCCCAGCCATCGGACCAGCTCCAGCGAGATAGTCGGCATAGTAAGAGGCTAGGCGTTGAGTACCATAACCACCTTCCGAAATGCCAAAGATGTAAATGCGGTGCGGGTCAACTTCTCCAGAGGCTAGTGATAATCTAAATAGGCGTTCCCACGCAAATTGTTTAGAGCTTTGCCACCAGCGGTACAGTCCCCCTACATTAGGTATTTGAGGAATGAAGTAGAGCGAAGGTCCATCTTGGAATGACGATGCTAACCGTAAGCCCGTTGTCCATTCTTGCTCTTTCGGTCCAGACCCGTGCATATAGACGAAGAGAGGAAAACCTTCGTTAGGCTTAGCTCCTTTGTACCCCCAATAGAATGGTAGTACGGCTGGATAGCGATTACCTCCATCAAATTCATCAGGCAGTACCCATTGGTTGCGTGGCATTGAGCTGATTTGAAGCGTTGTCTTATTAGGGAGATATTGGCGGATGTCGGAGCTATTAGCTTCTTTCCAAATATTCCACACTTCTTGCTCGGCTTGATCTAGCTGTTGAGCTGTTAGAACGCCTTGCGGAAGGTTGGCTTTTGTGCCAGCGAGATGACTGCGGAAGAATTGGAGCATCTCTTGAGAGATGTTGGCTTGTTCTTTCTTTTCGGGCTCTTTTTGCTCCTTCTTGGTTGGCTTCTGAGGCTTGACTTCGGGCTTAGGTTCTGTGGCTGGGTGGGTGCCACAGCTAAGCAGTAGTAGACTACCCATAAGCAGGGTAACAAACTGATGTTTCATTTGATTTAACTGTATTTGTACATATTCTTTGAGCGAAGATAATTATTTATCCACGCTTAGCAATAAGAAGAATTGTACAAGTCTTCGTTAGCAGTCTCAAGTAAGCAGGGCAAGCGGATCAAAAAATTCAGGCATATTATGAGTGCCGTAGGCACGACACCCCTGCAAAGCCCAGGGTGTAATGAGGGCAAAGCCCGAAATGGAACCCTGGGTAAACATGGACACAAAAAAATAAGAGCTCCGCAGGAGCGGCACTTTCGGCGCGAGCATTTGTCTTGGACAGAGTAGTGCCGCCTTTGGGGCTCAATAGATGTGTTTTCATCGATTAACCCAGGGCTTGCGCCCTGGGCTATGCAGGAGTATCGCCCTTACAGGGCTTATCTACGTCTTCCCAATCAATATACTTTATTATTTCGATACGCTTGCCCTGTCAAGTAAGTGCTTCGTGCTCGTTGTCGTGAGTACGAGGTACTCATTTTAGTAAGTACGCGTATTTACACAAGTGAGTACGTCGTACTTAATTCAGTAAGTACACGCAAATACTTTTCGGAACTGCGCGTACTTAAAATTATAAGTACGTAGCACTTTCTGGAGACTTCAGCTGAAGTCTGTACAAACTTCAGCCGTAGTTTGTACAGACTACACGTGTAGTCTGCACAGCCTTCGCCGAGGTTTTGAGAATAGGAAACGTAGTCTTTGCTTTTTGCTTAGTTAATCAAGGAATTTCAATGCTTGAAATGAACCTTTGGTAAGGGTTATAGATACGAACCCTCACCGGGGTCTCTACTGGTTGAAGGGTGGTCTTGATCGTTGTATTCTGTTTGTTGTTCACGCTTGGTCAGTCTAAGGCTTCTCGCATCATTATCAAACATCCTCAAAATAATTTTCCTCAGTTAAATCTCTGAATTTAATGTGTTTAATGAAATACAGCCACACGCCTAGAAAAATAATTTGTGGAAATATTTGGAGGGAAAGAAAAGTTTGTATTACCTTTGCACTCGCAAACGACAGGGAAGCCGACGCAAGCGAGCGGGGCGGTCGGGAGCGAAAGGGCTTAAGAAAACGAAAGCCGATAAGGTTAGTCAGGCGAGTGATTGGGACTAATTGACATTAGAGAGATCTTTGAGATATTTGATATTGACAATTTATACAGAAGTGTAGTACAAGAAACGTTTAGAGAAATCTAACCGTCAATTGAAAACTAGGTAACAAAAACTCTGATAAATAACGAAAGGAAAGACATCCTAAATAAGCCAGACAAAGAAACAAACAAATCAAAATATAACAGTGAAGAGTTTGATCCTGGCTCAGGATGAACGCTAGCGATAGGCTTAACACATGCAAGTCGAGGGGCGACAAGGTAGCTTGCTATCTGGGTGGCGACCGGCGCACGGGTGCGTAACGCGTATGCAACTTGCCCTATACAGGAGGATAACCCGTCGAAAGACGGACTAATACTGCGTATGCTCACAGCTTGGCATCAAGAAGTGAGGAAAGAAATTCGGTATAGGATAGGCATGCGTCCCATTAGCTTGTTGGTGAGGTAACGGCTCACCAAGGCAACGATGGGTAGGGGGAACTGAGAGGTTTATCCCCCACACTGGTACTGAGACACGGACCAGACTCCTACGGGAGGCGACAGTGAGGAATATTGGTCAATGGGCGAGAGCCTGAACCAGCCAAGTCGCGTGAAGGATGACTGTCTTATGGATTGTAAACTTCTTTTATACGGGAATAACAAGAGTCACGTGTGACTCCCTGCATGTACCGTATGAATAAGCATCGGCTAACTCCGTGCCAGCGTACCGCGGTAATACGGAGGATGCGAGCGTTATCCGGATTTATTGGGTTTAAAGGGTGCGTAGGCGGTTTGTTAAGTCAGCGGTGAAATCTAGAGGCTCAACCTCGAAACTGCCGTTGAAACTGGCGAACTTGAGTGTAGATGAGGTAGGCGGAATTCGTGGTGTAGCGGTGAAATGCATAGATATCACGAGGAACTCCGATTGCGAAGGCGACTTACTAAGGTACAACTGACGCTGAAGCACGAAAGCGTGGGTATCAAACAGGATTAGATACCCTGGTAGTCCACGCAGTAAACGATGATAACTGGGCGTATGCGATATACAGTATGCTCCTAAGCGAAAGCGTTAAGTTATCCACCTGGGGAGTACGCCGGCAACGGTGAAACTCAAAGGAATTGACGGGGGACCCGCACAAGCGGAGGAACATGTGGTTTAATTCGATGATACGCGAGGAACCTTATTCGGGATTGAAATGTAGATGACAGGCGGTGAAAAGTCGCTCTCCCTTCGGGGCATCTATGTAGGTGCTCGCATGGTTGTCGTCAGCTCGTGCCGTGAGGTGTCGGCTTAGTGCCATAACGAGCGCAACCCCTGTCTACGGTTGCCATCAGGTGATGCTGGGAACTCCGTAGAGACTGCCGTCGTAAGGCGTGAGGAAGGTGGGGATGACGTCAAATCAGCACGGCCCTTACATCCGGGGCGACACACGTGTTACAATGGTATGGACAGAGGGCGACCCACTTGGCGACAAGGAGCAAATCCCTAAACCGTATCACAGTTCGGATTGGAGTCTGCAACTCGACTCCATGAAGCTGGATTCGCTAGTAATCGCGCATCAGCCATGGCGCGGTGAATACGTTCCCGAGCCTTGTACACACCGCCCGTCAAGCCATGGGAGTCTGAGTACCTAAAGTCCGTAACCGCAAGGGCTCAGCCTAGGGTAATACAGGTGACTGGGGCTAAGTCGTAACAAGGTAGCCGTACCGGAAGGTGCGACTGGAACACCTCCTTTTTGGAGACTTGTTTAGGTATCCTTCGTTAAGAGTAGGTTACTAGAATAATGAGGTTAGAGTCCCTAAACGGACTACACTCTGTGTCGATATCAATGACAGTCCCTATAGCTCAGTTGGTTAGAGCGCTACACTGATAATGTAGAGGTCGGCAGTTCAAATCTGCCTGGGACTACATTATCTATAGCACCACTGCTATATGATTCGGGGGATTAGCTCAGTTGGCTAGAGCACCTGCCTTGCACGCAGGGGGTCATCGGTTCGAGTCCGATATTCTCCACTTTTTTTCCATAAGATTGTTTTTGGGGGATACCTTTTATTAGGTGTCCTCTTTTTTTATTTGTACCGAGTATCAAAAAAACTTATCTTCTCTTCTTATAGAGGCTATTGCATAATACGGCACTCGTCAGCGTTATTATCGACATTCAGGCTTGGTCATTTACAAGAGTAAACTCCCTGCGCCTTCAGTCTCAATGCCTTGCGATTACCGCATTCTGCAAAGCTCCACCAAAGAACAAGTAAAACTTGTCCTTTGAGAGACCGTCCGACGGTCTCTTATAGTAGATTATTCATTTAATATTTGTAACTTTGTAGACGCAAGCAATAAAGCATGCGTAAGAAATAATATTAAGATTAACTAATGGCAACTAAGATCAGATTGCAGAGACACGGTCGTAGAGCATATGCGTTCTATCGTATCGTTGTTGCAGACAGTAGAGCACCACGTGATGGTAAGTTTATTGAGAAGATTGGTACTTACAACCCTAATACTAATCCAGCCACAGTAGATTTGAACTTCGAACGTGCTCTTTATTGGCTTAACACAGGTGCACAGCCAACGGATACTGCTCGTAATATCCTTTCGCACGAAGGTGTACTTCTTATGAAGCACCTACAAGGTGGTATCAAGAAGGGTGCTTTCGGTGAAGCTGAAGCACAGGCTAAGTTTGAAGCATGGACCAAGAAGCGCGATGAGCAAGTTGGTGCAGTGAAGGCTGACTACTAAGCTGAAAAAGCTCGTCTGCAGCCTAAGGCGACTTTTCGAAGCTGAAGTAGCGCTGAATAAGGCTAAGGCTGAAGTTGTAGCTCAGAAGAAGGTCGCACTCTTGAAGCAGAAGCTTCAGCATCAGCAGAAGAGGCTACTGAAGAAGTAGCAACAGAGGAGACATCAGCAGAGTAATAAGTATATAAGCAATACAGAATAAAAACTCTGATGTTTTTAACAATGAAGACGGGATACGACAAGCACTCCATGGGGTGTGTCGTACCTGTCTTTTTTGCTTTTAATTAGGTGATAACCGAATCATTAAATAGATTTATGACGAAACAACTACTATGCGTTAGTGCTGGTATGCTACTCTTCGGAGTAAGCATGGCTGAAGCTCAGGTAACAACTTCGAGCATTAACGGAACAATTACAGACAGTAAGACCAAAGAAACTCTTATTGGTGCTTCTGTCGTTGTACGCCACATGCCTACGGGTACAGTTTATGGCGTCGCTACCAATGCTAAGGGTAACTTTTGCTATCCAAGGTCTTCGCCCTGGTGGTCCTTACACTGTAGAAGTGTCTTATGTAGGCTATAAGACTGTAAAGATTCAGAACCTCTCTCTCTCTCTTGGTGAGGCAGAGACGCTCAACGTTAAGCTTACTGATGATAATCAGCTTAGCGAAGTCCTCGTAACGGGTAAAAAAACAAGCTCACTTAATGCTACTCGTACAGGTTCGGCTACAAGCTTTAGCCGTGCAGCTATGGACCGTGTTCCTACTGTTAGCCGCAGCATATCAGATATAGCTCGTCTTACTCCTCAAGCTAATGGTACCGGTTCGTTTGCTGGTGCTAACAGCCGCTACAACAGCTTCCAAATTGACGGTGCCGTAAATAACGACGTCTTTGGTCTTGGTCAAAGTGGTAAGAATGCTATTTCTCTAGAAGCTATTGACGCTCTACAAGTTGTTATTGCTCCTTTTGATGTGCGTCAGAGTGGTTTTTACTGGTGCTGGTATGAACGCTATCACCAAGAGTGGTACAAATACTTTCCATGGTTCTGCTTACGATTACTATTATAATCAGGATTTTTATGGAACAACTGCTGGTAAGGACGTTAAGGAGCGTAAGAAGCTTAACGACCAGTACGAAAATACTGTAGGTTTTACTGTTGGTGGTCCTATCGTAAAGGATAAGCTCTTCTTCTTCGCTAATGGTGAATACATTAAGAAGCTCACACCAGCGACATTTATTCCTGGTGATGGCTTGTCTAAGATTAAGAAAGACGAAGCTGATAAGGTAGAGAAGAAGCTTAAGGACTTAGGTTATGATGCTGGGGGATATCTTGGACACAATATCCCAGAAGAAACTTACAAGGCTCTTTTTCCGCTTAGACTGGAACATCAATGCACTAACCACTTAACTGTTCGTTATAGCCATATTTATGATGACCAATTTAACTTTAGCAACAGCCCAACGCAGCTACTATTCCGTAATTTTGGTTATGGTAAACGTAGCATCACAAATACAATCGTATCAGAGCTGAACACACGTTTTAGCAACAGCCTTTCAAATGAATTGCGTGTAAGCTATAGCGGTATCCGTGATAATCGTACTTTCAGTGGTAAGCCATTCCCTGCTGTTCAGATAGACCTTGCAGGAGGAAGCCGTATCCGCGCAGGGGGTTGATGCTAATACGCCTCTAAAATGAACTTGGTCAAGATATCTTCTCTTTGACAAATAATTTGACTTGGACGAAGGGTAACCATACATTTACATTTGGTACGCATAATGAGCTTTTTCAAAATGCGCAACCTCTTTTGTTCCTAATGCTTATGGTTACTATGAGTACCGAAAATCGCTAAGTTCAAAGATGCTAATGGTAAAGAAGTTTCTGTCCTTGGTCTTGATGATTTCTTAAATATCGGTACTCCTCAAGAAGTAGGACCTAGCCTTTATCGCCAAAATGAGAGTTAATACAAATGTTACTGGTGACGCTCGTTGGGCTTCTGAGTTCTGGGCTGGTCAGGTAAGCTTTGTATGCTCAAGATGATTGGAAGGCTAGCGACAAGCTACGTCTAACTTATGGTTTGCGTGTAGATGCTCCATTCTTCATTGATACTCCTACAGAGAACCCAGCATTCAATAATAGCCAGATTGCTAAGGATTATGGAGTGACAACAATTATCTGCCTAAGATTACACCTCTATTCTCTCCTCGTATTGGCTTCCGTTACAATGTAGATGATGAGCGTCTCTACGTCGTACGTGGGGGAACGGGTATCTTCACTGGTCGTGTGCCTTTCGTATGGATTTCTAACAGTTTCTCAAACTCAGGTGTTGAGTTTGCTAGCACTGAGCGCAGAGGTAAGGATGTTTCCGACAATGTGCGTTTTACTCCAGACCCAATGAATGCAGTTGGAGATAAGAACTTCGTTGCTGGTTCAAGTCTGATCAACCTTGCAAAGCAAGAGACTTTAAGTATCCACAGGTATGGCGTAGTACACTTGCTTTCGAAGCTATGCTACCTGGAGGTATCAAGGCTACTCTTGAAGGTATGTTCACTAAGAACTTGAACAACGTACGCTATCGTAACTACGCTCTAGTAAAGGCTGGAGAGAAGGATTACGGAAATGGTGAAGTACGTCCTATCTACAAGCAACGTCCTGATGCACGTCTTTACTCTTCTGTTATTGCGCTAGAGAATACAGACAAGGGTTATAGCTATAACTTTACTGCAAGCTTGAGCAAAACGTTTGCTTTTGGTCTTGACGCTTCGGTATCTTATACTTATGGTATGACTCGTGGTTCTAATGATGGAGCTTCTTCTATCGCTAAGTCTAACTGGGAGTACAACTACTCTAACGATATCAATGCTGATGAGGTTGGCTACTCAAGCAATGACCTTCGTCATCGTCTACTTGCTCAGCTGAACTATCGTGTAGAGTACGGTAAGAACTTCGCTACAACTATCGGTATCGTTTATAATGGACAGTCTGGGGACCGTTATTCAATCATTGCGAATAATGACCTTAATGCTGATGGTTCGCGTAATGACCTTTCTTACATCCCTCGTACAGCTACTACGGTTAAGGGTTCTGCTATTAGCTATGAAGACTTCTTGAGCCAAAATCCTGATATCGCAAGATTCGCAGGTCGTATCACTGAGCGTAATGGCTTCGTAACACCATTCTTCCACCGCTTCGATGTGCACTTCGCTCAAGATTTCTTTGTGAATGTCGGTGGTCGTCGTCATACACTTCAGTTGAATGCTGATGTTATTAACTTCGGTAATCTGCTTAATCGTGCTTGGGGTATGAACCCATATATCTTGTATAGCAGCATCTCTCCTATCACTGAGAAGGCTGATGGTACATACGAGTTCAACCTACGTACAGAGAAACCTTGGTCTTACTCAGATATCAGTTCTCGCTGGAGAGCTCAGGTAGGTATCAAGTACATTTTCTAATGTAGATCTTACTGATATAATAATGAATGCCCCCTGCACAATCTGTGTAGGGGGCATTTCTTGTAAATGTCCATGTAAGTAAGGCGCGTAATAGCCTTTCCTGTACAGGGGCTTTGTCGCTATTTGATGTGCCTGTTTTGACTTATTGTTGTGTGTCAGTATATTATTCATTAACTTTGCTCCCCTTGACCAAAGGGAGATAGTTTAGACTGTCTAATACGATGATGATAAGGAAAAACAACAAAAATAAGCATATTGGCTCTTAAATATGTAGGTGCTTGGAGTAAGTCGTACGGCTTGCTGATCTTGAATTCTATTCTGATACTGATGTTATCAGGATGCCACAACCAAGATGTAGAGGATAAGTTAGTAGCAAATAATCAAGAAATACAATTACAGATAGACTCTGCGGATGCGTCTTTTGAGAATGACTCTTCGGATCAGGCTAAAAGTCTAACATATAGATTTGAAGGGGATAATGTATTCCCACGTATTCATTTGAAGGTGGGCGATGAGGTTCGCGGTTTTTGTTTTGTTCGGAATACAAACCGTAATATCCCGATAACGAAAAACGACAGTAAGCTGGAGAATGAATGGGAACGGCTTAAGGTCTACCCCCATTACTATTGATTTGCGTGTGCCTCAAGGGCAAAACCCCAGGAGCATGGCAGATATGTTGCTTTGTTGGTAATGGCAGTTATAACGAGACAGACGGAAGTATAACCTTTCGCTCTGAAGAGAAATTGAAACCTATCGCATCGGGAGAGGAACAATCGTTACTCCTGCCTTATCTATCTTCTTGGCTAACTCTAGAGCAAAAGTCTGATGGTCGTATACAGGCACCCAAGGTGAGGCTTCGTCCACAGGGAGCATTTGTTCGTCTGAAAAATCACAAATGAGACTGGGCAAGATATTAGTCTGAATGCTGTGCGCCTTGTAGGGACAGATGCTACGATAAATGCCGCTCCTTTTGTGTGGAGAGGGAAATGCTTTTTCAATAATAATGGAAACGAACCAACTGTTCATGCTGTCCTGAATATGGAAAAGGAGATTGTGTGTCCGCTTGTTTCCCCTCTTAATATAAAGGCTGGTAAGACGTCTGGCTGGTATGGCTTTTGGTGTATGCCAGGAGGAGCTAAAGCCGCCTATTCGTCCAATATCCAAATTAAGCCGTCTTCTCGGAGCGTTGAAGCTCAAGCTCCATGGTGGCTCTATCGTACTCCTCTAGATGGTCGTAGTGATTCTGAGGGAAAGACTTCTGGCAAAAGTTATCGCTTTTCGTTACGTTTACGTAAACTTATTGACACTAAATTAAACAACTGGATGCAGGACATTGAGGACAATCGTCTTGTCTGTAAGATGTCTATTCCTGGTACGCACGATACGGGAGCTTACAGTGGTTCTCTTGGGGTTAAGACTCAAGATAAGAATATTGAGCAGCAACTCAATAGTGGCATTCGCTTCTTTGATATTAGACTTGTTCTTAAGGATGGTGTTTTGAAACTATGCCATGGCTCACATATCTTTGATACCACCTTTGTCGGAGATGTCCTCAAGACTACAGTAGAGTTTCTGAAAGAGCATCCGTCTGAAACGGTAATTATGACGATAAAGCGAGACCATGATTTGGATAAGGATGGTGGTACAAAGTATCGTGGGGCTCTTCAGAAAGCTCTTGAGGGAGATAGAGCGCTAACTCCTTATATGGTAGAATCATTTAGATCAGATTTTTACTCTAGGCGATTTGCGTGGAAAAAAATGCTGATTATAAGTCGTGACGGATGGATTACGACGCCTTCAGGAAAAGGTTACAAGTTGGCCAGATAACGCTTCATTCACTTCTAGCATTGAGTCTACTAATGGAAGTAGTACTACGATCCATGTTGAAGACCACTATAAGAGTTGGGGAAGCGAAAAAGGTAAATTATGTAGCGCAGAATGTTCGTAAAGCTCAAAGCCGCTTTTAGTGGACATCAAAATGATTGGTTTATTACATTCTCATCTTCGACAGGAGGAGTGTTCTTTGGTTTGGGGACTCCCAGAGTGCGACAAAGAGGTATAGACCCATACGTAAATAATATATTGCGAGGGAAATGAAAAATTTCCGTACTAGTGGGATTCTTGTGTTTAATTTTGCTGGGTGGTGGGACGATATGCTTACGAATAGTGTGATAAGACTCAATCACACTAAACCTTAGGGCTAAGATTACTTGAGTCAATTTCTTGGAAGTCTTCAAGTTTTCAAGAGTTAAAAGCCTTATCTTTGTAGCTCAGGACTCAAAACTTTAAGGCAATATGACAGTACTACCACAGATACTCAGAAGCTTATCGCTCTTTGAGCATGCTAGCGATGAGGCTATTGACGAACTGATACATCTATCATCTACACGCTTGCGCTCATATGAAGCAGGCGACATTGTCGCTCGTCAGGGAGCAGAGGTGCATGCGCTCCTTATCCTCATAACGGGAATTGTGCGTGCACAAATGATGGGTGCTGAGGGTAAACGCCTAACTATAGATACTCTTGAAGCGCCTAATGTGTTAGCTTCTGCCTTTGTGTATAGTAGTGAGCATAGATTTCCTGTAGCCATAGAGGTGACAGAACCTGCTACTATTCTTCACCTAGATAAGGAGCAATTTCTAGGCTTTTATGAGTCGCCACCCAAGTGTGATGCGTGCTTATCTAGAGATGATTAGTGATAGGTGTAATTTCTTAAGCAATAAAATAAATACCCTTAATCTGCAGAGCTTGCGTGAACGATTGATTAGCTATGTGCGTAGACATGGTATCATAGGTAAGCAAATTGATTTAGCTCTTTTGCTAGGCGTTACTCGTCCTGCACTTGCTCGTGTTATCGGTGAATTGGTAGAGGAAGGCATTCTTATTAAGCGCAATGGAGAGTATCAATTGAGCAAATAGTGTGAAAGCTTTGCTTGCGGATAGTATTGATGCGTCATTCTGTTCTTGTTATCCCCTAAAAATATTCATAAAGGCAAATTATATATCAAAGAAGCATCTCAAAAATATAGCTTTTCATTAGCTTTTTCAATAGTTATATAAATAGAAATATTTTTTTGCTCGTTTTTTTGTTATACTTTTTGCAATGAAATAATCAAGATATTAACGTTTAACGGCATGATGACAGCGACTCAGTTCACAAAGAACCTTGTAGGTATGCAAGAGTATATGCGCAACTTCGCTCGTACCCTCACGACAGATGAGATGGACGTCGAAGACCTGATGCAGGATACCACGCTGAAAGCCCTCAAGAGCCGTCATAAGTTTGTTGAGGACGTCAACTTCAAAGGTTGGGTGCTAACGATTATGCGTAATATCTTTATTAATAACTACCATAAACTCGTGCGTTCGCAGAGTGTCGTAGATGCTTCTGTAGATGCTTACAATGTACATCTTCCTAGTGATGGTGGCGAGTTTACCCCAGAGGGGACTATGGATATTAAAGAGATCAACGCTGCGATAGCGTCTCTCAGCCCAGTACTCAAAGAACCTTTTTCGATGTTTATCTCGGGCTACAAGTACAATGAGATTTCTGAAACTTTAGGTATCCCTTTGGGAACTGTTAAGAGTCGCATCTTCCTAGCAAGACAGGATTTGCAAAAGGCTCTCCGCGATATGCGCTAGGCTTAGCCCCGCATACAACTTTTTTAGGCACAATGATAGGTTAGTATATATTCCTGATGAAATGTTCCGGTTATTCCTGCTCGCAACAGGATAATCGGGCATTTCTTTTTATAAAGTATTACCTTTGCGAGCATGGAAACGACAAACAAATCAAGCTTTACTGCACAGCTCTTTAGTAGTCTTGCTTTTATAGACTTTTTGCTGGTGATGCTTTTTCTATAGTATCTCAAGACTTGTGTTCTACGCCTATAATCAAGACCTATTGCACATATCAGACTCAGCAAGCTTACTGCGTATTATGCGTGGAGGGCTTACTTTCGATATGTCGAGCATGATTTATCTTAATGGTCTTGTGATGCTCCTGCATCTTCTGCCCTTGCCATACAAATATAATAGAGGGTATCAGCGTTGGACGACAGCCCTCTATTGGCTCTTTAATATACCAGCCTTTATATTCAATTTGGGCGATACTATTTATTATCGCTTTACGGGTAGCCGTACGACGCTTAGTGTATTTACTGAGTTCGCAAATGAAAATCCCTTCCAATTCCTACACTTCTTTACCGCTTATTGGCATTTGACGCTTATCGGTGTGGGGCTTATCCTTCTGTGGGTATATGCTTATAGCCAATTGAAAGTTAGTCAAGACTTGCCTTTTAAGGGGCTACGTTTCTATATAGCTAGTACTGTCAGCATGCTTGTGGTTATTACCCTAAGTGTAGGGGCTATGCGAGGAGGCTTTACGGCATTCACACGTCCTATTGCGCCTAACCATGCCTCAGTCTTTATCTCTAAGCCTGAGCAACGTGCTATGGTACTCAATACCCCATTTGTGATGATACGCCTTGCAGGTAAACAGGAGTTGCCTGAGTATCAGTATATGAGTGATGCCAAGATGCGTGAGTTATTTAATCCCGTACAGCAGGCAGACACGACCTCTCTGCACTATGGCGAGTTTAAGGGGCGCAATGTCGTCATCATTATTTGGGAGAGCTTTGCCCGAGAGTGGGTGGGTGCTCTTAATCAAGATATACCCGGTTATAAAGGCTTTACACCCTTTCGTTGATAGTCTTCTTAAGGATTCTTATTTCTTCTATCAGGCTACGGCTGGAGGCACTAAGAGTATAGATGCTATGCCGTCTGTCTTGGCTGGTATTCAGCGTCCGCTAATCCCTTTCGTGAGTTCAGTTTATTCGGGTAATAAACTCAACTCAATAGCGAGTTTTGCAGGTCGTCATGGCTATAGCACACGCTTCTATCACAATGCACCTAATGGTTCTATGGGCTTTGATGCGATGGCGAACCAACTAGGTTATCAGTCTTACCGAGGGAAGACGGAGTATAATAATGACGATGATTATGATGGGCATTGGGGAATTTGGGATGAAGAGTTCCTACAATATATCGTAAGGGATTTGGGTACGATGAAGCAACCCTTCTTGGCTACGGAGTTCACTACCTCTAGTCATGAGCCTTTCAATATTCCTGAGCGTTATGTAGCACGCTTTCCGAAGGGTAAAATACCGATGCACCGCAGTATTCGTTATAGCGATTATGCTCTTGAGCAGTTCTTCAAGACGGCCGCAAAGCAATCATGGTACGATAATACACTCTTTGTCATCACGGCTGACCATGCCGTAGGGGGTGCGCTTGAAGAGTATAAAAATCCTTTTGGTGGTCATGCTGTTCCGCTCATTATCTTTGACCCTCAAGGTAAGCTTAAGGGTGCTGATGATACGACTAATGTTCAGCAGAGCGACATCATGCCTACGCTGATGGCTCTTCTTGGGTTCACGGATAAGTATGTGGCTTATGGGCAGGATATATTTGCGGATAAGCTTCAATCGCTTTACTATAAACACTATTGATAACGCTTTCCAAATTCGTCAAGGCGATTACCTTTTGCAATATGATGGTACGCAAGTGCTAGGCTTGTATGATGTGCGCCAAGACCGTATGCTTAAGCACGACCTTAAGGCCGAGAAGCCTGAGGTTGTAAGCAGAATGTTACCGCTTTTCCAAGCCTTCTTACAGGACTTCGGTCAGCGCATGCGTGGAAATAAACTGAGCCTAAACTAGAGACGGACGTCAGGGCAAGCGCATCAAAATAATAAAGTCTACTGATTGGAAAGACGTAGATGAGCCCTGTAAGGGCGATACTCCTGCATAGCCCAGGGCGCTAGCCCTGGGTTAATTGTTTCCACACATTTTTTTGAGCTCCGTAGGAGCGAGCACTTTCCCAATCAAAAAGCAAAGCCTAAGTTTCCTATTCTTAAAAACCTCGGCGAAGTCTGTGCAAACTTCAGCTGAAGTTTGTGCAGACTACGGCTGAAGTTTGTACAGACTACAGCTGAAGTCTCCAGAAAGTACTACGTACTTACAAATTTAACTACGCGTACTTACAGAGATAAGTACGCGCACTTACAACAATGAGTACGAGGCACTCATATCTTTGAATTTACTAAAAACACGTAGTAGGTTTTATTCAGGTAAAAGCATAGAGCAAGCGCATCAGAGTAATAGAGTATATTGATTGGAAAGACGTAGATGAGCCCTGTAAGGGCGATACTCCTGCATAGCCCAGGGCGCAAGCCCTGGGTTAATTGTTTCCACTCATTTATTGAGCTCCGTAGGAGCGAGCACTTCTCAACGAATGCAAAGCCACGAACCAAACGCTCGCTGTGAGTGCCGCTCCTACGGAGCTCAAGCCGCTTTTGTTCAGTGTATCCCCAGGGTTCTGTTCGTGCCTTTGGCACTCTCGCCACCCTGGGCTTTGCAGGAGTGTCGTGCCTAAAGGCACTCATTAGGGAGAACTATTACATTGTGCAACGCTCGATAGTTATTGTAAATTTTGATGCGCTTGTCCTGTTTATGTGCTTGAACATTGGGCGGATAGGCGAGGTTATATACAAGTACTTTTTGTGCCGTTTGGGGATAGTCCTTGCCGAGAGGTGTACGGCTAAAGTTTTGGTGAACAATGAAATTGAAATACAAATATGTTATTAAGCGAGCCTTGGGCATCTCTGCCTGCGTCCTTGCTTTTTAGTTCGTCCCTAGTGGGGCAAACATCAGCTGATACCCTGCATCTTAGTGAAGCCGATGCCTTGCGCCTAGGCTTAGAGCGTAATCTGAACTTGAAGTCGGGACGACTTGGGATAGAAAAGGCTGAAACAGATAAGCGTGTAAGCCTTGCTCGTCTATTCCCTACGCTTAGTTTAGGGGGCAGTATGGTTATGCTCTGAAGAAGCAAATCGTTTATTTCGGTGGCGATGCACCTGAGGGAGGAAAAGGTGGAGCCATGAACCCCTTTGCAGGTCTAGCGAGTGAGGGTATCGAGATGGGGCAGACGCACAACATCACAGGTAGCTTTAGTGCGCAGATGCCGCTTGTGAACTTCCAACTATGGGAAAGTCTTAAGCTAGACAAACTCTCGGTAGAGCAGGCTTTAGAAAAGGTTCGTTCTTCGGAGATTAACCTCAAAGGAGAGGTGCGCAAGGCTTATATTGGAGCTTTGCTGGCAGAGGAGAATATGCGTGTCCTAGACTTTAGTCTTAAGGCTATGGAGGAAAATCTGAAGTCTATAAAGCTCAAGTATGACAAAGGTCTAGTGGCTGAATACGATTATATACGTATGAAGACGCAGCGTGACAACCTTAAACCAACGCTTGCATCAGCCGAAGCACAGCGTAAGTTGGCTCGTATGAAGCTCTTAGTTCTTCTTGACTATGCACCCTGAGACGCCCCTTGTTCTTACGGGTAATCTCCTCAAAGATTACGAGTCTTACGCAGTGCAACCTAAGGTTAAGACTGATGAAGAAGTTAGTTTGGAAGATAATGCCCTCTGCGTCAGTTGCGTCTAGGCTTGCGACAGATAGATGAGGGCATTAAGGTTAAGCGTATGGAGTATATGCCGTCGCTTGGTTTGTCCTTCAACTATACTTACAACTTTGCGAGTAACTTATTACACTTGAGTAACCACAGACGCTGGTCTCCTAGCTCGAACATAGGGCTGTCGCTCAGCGTTCCCCTCTTCTCGGGCGGTAGTACTCGTTATGGGCTGAAGAGTCTTGATCTGCAGCGCAGGCAATCGCTGATACAGATGACAGAAACCAAAAATCAGCTAAATCTGCAACGCATTAGCCTAGAAGAAAATCAGCGTCAGGCAGTAGCCCAATATACGGCTAGCCTACAAGCGGAGAGCTCGGCTCGTAAGGGTTTGAGTATAGCACAAGTGCGCTATCGCTCTGGTCAGGGTACGGTCTTGGAGCTCAATGATGCCGAACTGGCTCTACGACAGGCTGAACTAAACAAAAATCAAGCCCTCTATACCCTTGTAATCGCTCTATGCGAAACAGATGTTTTATTAGGTAGATAAGCATGTGCCCTTACCCAATGTGGTAGTGCCCATTTCAAGATGATATTATGATGAAGAAGACATATTTTAAGACAACAATAATGAGCCTTTTGCTCGCTTCCTTTTTGCCTGCATGTAAGGGCGGTAAGCAGACTGATAAGGCAGCCACTAGCGACAGCATCAAAATCACACAAGTGGAACTAAGTCCCGTAGTGGAACAAACTATCAGTCAGGACGAGGAACTAACGACGGCACTAGAAGCTAAGGTTAAGAATAACATTAGCGCTCAGACTGGGGGGCGTTTGTCTCAGTTGCTCGTGGCAGTGGGTGACCGTGTACAGCGTGGTCAAGTGCTTGCTCGTCTAGAGGCTACACAGCTAGCGACAGCGCAGATACAACTCAAAGATGCGCAAACGAACTTACAGCGTATGGACGAGGGTCTATAAGGCTGGGGGCGTTAGCCGTGCGCAGTGGGAGCAGGCGAAGAGTGCCGTCCTTGTAGCCCAAGAGCAGGTGCGCAACCTCGCTGAAAACACGGCTCTGCGTAGCCCTATTAGTGGGGTCGTAACCGCCAAAAATTATGATAATGGCGATATGACTTCGCCCTCACTACCTATTGTCGTGATTGAACAGATTAGCCCTCTAAAAGCTGTGGTTAAGGTCTCGGAGAGCTTGTACAGCAAGCTCAAAAAGGGTGTGAAGGCAAGTTTGAAGACGGAGGCTCTCGGTGAGACTGTTTTTTTGAAGGTCAGATAAGTAATGTCTTCCCAACTATCGACAAGCAAACGCACACGATTACCGTGGAGGTAGAGTTTGCGAATAAGCAACAAGAGCTACGTCCCGGTATGTTTGGTCGTGTGACGCTCGACCTTGGAGAGCGACAGATTATAGCCGTTCCTGATAAGGCTGTTATGCGCCTTGTGGGGGCTGGTACGCGTTATGTTTATGTAGCCAAAGGCGGTAAAGCGGAGTACAGAGTCGTAACGCTTGGCAGTAAGTTGGGTGATGTGCAAGAGATTACCTCAGGTCTTGCTGTCGGGGAGCAAGTTATTGTCAAGGGGCAGGCTAAGCTCACCAACGGAGCACCTATAAAGGGATAGAGCTATGAGTATCTACGAAACAGCCGTCAAGAAACCGATTACGACGGCACTCATCTTCGTTGCAATAGCGATATTAGGCTTCTTCTCGTGGTCCAAGCTCTCTGTGGAGCTATTGCCTCAGTCCGATACCAATACTATTATGGTGGTTACGGCTTATCCCGGCGCTAGTGCTGAGGATATAGAGAGTAATGTCACGAAGGCCTTAGAGAATAGCTTAAATAGCGTTCCTAACCTGAAGCATATAACGAGTAGGAGTAGTGAGAATACTTCTGTGATTACACTTGAGTTTCAGGCTGGCACTTCTACGGAGTCAGCCACCAATGATACTCGTGATAAGATTGATGCTGTCCGCTCATCACTGCCTAAGGGTATCAATCAGCCTGTAATCTTTAAGTTTAGTGTCGCTGATATTCCTATTGCTATCCTAAGCGTGGAGAGTGTCGAGAGTGCTGATGGTCTTAAGAGAATCTTAGAGGAGCAAGTGGTCAATCCGCTGGCTCGTATAGAGGGTGTCGGCTCGGTGTCCGTTGTGGGTGCTTCTGAACGTGTTATTCAGGTTTATGCTGACCCTTACAAACCAGAGAGCTATGGGCTGTCACTCGGCAGACTCTCACAGATGATTGCGACCGAGAATATGAATATCCCTGCCGGACAAATAGACTTGGGGAGCGAAACAAATACCATACGTGTCAAGGGGGAGTTTGTAGACCCTAGTGAAATCTCTCGCATTGTGGTGGCTAGCAGAGCGGGGGCTAATGTCTATCTGAGTGATGTGGCTACCGTGCAGGATGTCAAAGCCGAACGCCAACAAGAGAACTACACTAACGGCAAGAGCGGTGCGCTAGTCGTGATTAATAAGCAGAGTGGAGGTAATGCTGTGGCTGTATCTAAGCTCGTGCGTCAAGAGCTGCCACGCCTTCAGCGCAATCTACCCTCGGATATTAAGCTCTCGTACTTGATTGATACCTCATCATTCATTACGAATACCATCAATAGTTTGCAGGAAACGATTGTCGTTACCTTCATAATTGTGATGATTGTCGTGTACATCTTCCTCGGGCGTAGCTCGGCGACATTCATTGTTATCCTAACTATTCCGGTTTCTCTTATTGGTTCGCTCATCTATCTCTTTGTGTCGGGCAATACGCTGAATGTGATTTCCTTGTCGTCGCTCTCTATTGCGATTGGTATGGTCGTGGACGATGCTATTGTGGTGCTTGAGAACATCACGACGCATATTGAGCGAGGCAGTTACCCTAAAGCAGTACCGCTGTCTATGCGACAAACGAAGTGGGTATATCGGTGGTGGCTTCGACGCTTACGATGCTTGCTGTATTCTTGCCCCTAACGATGATTTCGGGACAGAGCGGACAGATGTTCCGTCAGCTGGGTTGGATGATTAGCGTCGTGATGATTGTGTCTACCCTAGCGGCACTCTCGCTTATCCCGATGCTCTCCTCGCAGATGCTGCGCCGTAATAGCAAGCCGAACCCTATCTCTCAAAAGCTACTTGCGCCCTTCGTGCGTTTCCTTGATAGATTAGATGAGCAGTATGCTCGTATGCTCGCGTGGTGTATTACGCACCGCAAGGCTACTATCCTCTCTATGGGAGGGCTTTTCATTTTGAGTTTGGCTCTTTTCCCTTTCATCAAAACCGAACTTATGCCCTCGCAAGATGTGGGCTTTGTGCAGATTAAAGCGGAGCTACCCGTAGGAACGCGTGTAGAGGAAACTCGTGAGTTGGCTCAGCGCATTAATGACCGCTTGCATAAGGAGATTAGTGCTGTAGACCAAGTTAGTGCGACGCTGGGGGTCGCTGATGGCTCGAATACGCGCGCACTCTCTCGGATAATGGTACGAATATCGTAACTTTCTATATAGGACTAAAGCCACGTCAGGAGCGTGAGAGCCAAGATGTCGTTTCGGATCAAATCCTTGCAATGCTGGGGACGATACCCGAACTGAAAAAATACTCTGTTGAGCGTGGTGACGGAGGTGGTAATAGCGGAGGTAATCTCGTTAAGCTAGACCTCTTCGGCTATGACTTCGTACAGACAGATAGCCTAGCACGTAAGATACAGCGAACTTTGGAGGCTAAGCGACAGAATGGTAAGCCTATTGTGAGCCAAGTCGTGATTAGCCGTAAGGACTTCACGCCCGAACTTAACTTCGTCTTTGACCGTGAGAAATTAGCCGAGGAGGGCTTATCCCTTTCTTCTGCTTCGAGCTTCCTCCGTGATGCTATCGGGGGTAATGTCGCCAGCTATTACCGTGATAATGGTGAGGAATATAAAATCCGTGTTAGCCTTGCGCCTGAGTATCGCCGTTCGCTTGATGACATTACGAACATACAGGTTACTACTCCTCAGGGTAAACTTGTGCGCCTATCTGAGCTAGGACATATAGAGGAGAGCAGTACGCCTCCTACTATTGAGCGTAAAGACCGCTCTCGTGTGATTACGCTCTCTATCTCTGGTGCTACGGGTGTGGCTCTCTCTGATGTGGCTAAGGCTACTGAAGAGATGATGCAGGCCGAACGTTTACCTGCGGATATAAGCTATAAAAATCGGAGGTACGTACGAGACTCAGCAAGAAACCTTCGGCGAACTTCTGACTTTGCTCGGGATTATCGTGCTTCTTGTGTTCATCGTTATGGCTTCTCAGTTTGAGAGCCTGCGCTTGCCTTTCGTCATCATGTTCTCGGTGCCTTTTGCCTTTACGGGCGTATTCTTGGGGCTAGTGATTACGCAGATACCTCTAGGCTCAATGGCTTTTGTCGGGCTGATTATGCTTGTGGGTATTGTGGTGAAGAATGGTATCGTGCTTATTGACTATACATTGCTTTTGCCGTGAACGAGGTATAGGCATACGCTCATCTGTGGTCATGGCAGGTAAGAGCCGTTTGCGTCCTGTGCTTATGACGACACTCACGACGGTACTCGGTATGGTGCCTATGGCGCTGGGTATCGGTGAGGGTAGTGAGATGTGGCAATCTATGGGTGTGAGTGTGGCCTTCGGTCTAACGGTCTCTACGCTCGTTACGCTTGTCCTTATCCCTACGCTCTACACAGCTATGGAAGGTCGTCTGCTTGTACGTGAACGTAGGCTACTAGATAAGAAACTAGAACGCAAAGTTGCCGCTAAAAACTAATTAGTTATGAACCTAAAAAGTGTATTCATTGCCTATAATGAGGCTTATCATAGTTTGATTTTGCGTTTGCTGGATAAGCAAAATCTAAAGGGTTATACAAGCTGGAACCATATAGAAGGGAGAGGTTCGCATGGTGGCGAACCTCATATCGGTAGCCACGCTTGGCCAACGATGAATGATGCTATGCTAGTCGTGGTACCCGAAGAAAAGTTGCAGGCTCTTCTTGATGCTCTGCGAGAGCTTGATGAGCGCAATCCACAAGAGGGCTTGCGTGCTTTTGTGTGGAATATAGAACAAACGATATAGGAACGATGGAGCAAGCATTAAGGATATGGGATAATCTCAAAGGTTACGATATTATCCTAGCCTCGCAGTCGCCTAGGCGTGTTGAACTCCTCGCTGGGCTAGGGATTGCATTCAGACAAGAAGTAATACCTAATATAGATGAGTCCTATCCCCAAGGTCTAACGCCTGAAGAGATTGTACAGCATATCAGCCGTATGAAGAGTGCGGCTTATGAGCGCTTGGCCACAGAGGGGCGTATGGTTATTACTGCCGATACTATTGTTGTGGCTCAAGGAGAAGTCCTTGGGAAGCCCAAAGATAAGGCGGATGCCGAGCGTATGCTGGGTATGCTCTCTGGAAGTGAGCATCGTGTTCTAACGGCTGTCACGGTCTTGACGGCAGAGGGGGCACATACTTTCGTTGATGAGGCGCTTGTTCAGTTTGCCCCTTTGAGTGCAGAGGAGATTGACTATTATCTAGAGGCTTGCAGACCTTACGACAAGGCTGGAGCTTATGGCATTCAAGAGTGGGTTGGCTATCGTGCTATTGAGCGTATAGAGGGTTCATTCTATACGGTTATGGGTCTGCCTACGGCCAAACTCGCGAAGTATCTTAAGACTATAAAAACCTTATGTCGGCTAATATCTATTATAGTCACGAAGAAGTATATGCTCTAATAAATAAGGCTGGTGCTAAGCATCAGCCTTGCTTCTTTATCTTGGATTATGATGGGCAAGAGGGTGTGTTCGTTGCTGACCCTATGGCGCAAGACCTGTCTAAGCTAGGGCTTGCCTTTAAGGTCGGGGCTTATAGCTCGGACGATAGCTGGCTATCTGCATCTAATGTGCCGCCACGAATAGAGCAAGTATATCCCGAAACGGAGGCAAGGTATGCAGAGCGTTTTAATATCATTCATTCAGGCTTGTTGCATGGAGATAGTTTTTCTAACTAATCTGACACTACGCACTCCGATAACCTTATCAACAAGTAGTCTTGCCGATGTGTATCGGCACACGCAAGCACGTTATCAGATTTTGCTGAGTAACCGCTTTGTATGCTATTCGCCCGAAACCTTTGTGCGTATAGAGGGAACGACAATCAGTACTTATCCTATGAAGGGTACAATTAGTGCCGACACAGAGGGGGCTGATGAGATACTGCTCAATGATTATAAGGAGTCTTGTGAGCATGCTACGATTGTAGACTTAATGCGCAATGACCTCAATAGGGTAGCGTGCGATGTGCGTGTTAAACGCTTTAAGTATCTAGACCTTCTCACGACCTCGAAGGGCAATATCTGGCAGATGAGTAGTGAGGTTGTCGGTTCGCTTTCTTCTGATTGGCATAGTTCGCTTGGCGATATTCTAGCGAAGCTCTTGCCTGCGGGCTCTATCTCTGGTGCGCCCAAGGAGCGTACACGTGAATTAATTGCAGAGGCAGAGAGCTGTCCTCGTGCTTATTATACGGGGATATGTGGCTATTATGATGGTAAAGAGCTGAGATAGCGGTGTTCTTATTCGCTTTATAGAGCAAGAGGGCAATGAATTCTTTTATCGCTCAGGAGGAGGTATTACGATTAATAGTAAGATGGCGGAAGAGTACCGAGAGTGCATACAGAAGATTTATCTGCCCCTCAAAGGCTCCTAGTAGGAGAGCATTGCATAATACGGTACTCGCTGCGTTATTATCAACATTCAGGCTTGGTCATTTACAAGAGTAAACTCCCTGCGCCCTCAGTCTCAATGCCTTGCGATTACCGCATTCTGCAAAGCCCCATAAAAGGACAAGTAAAACTTATCCTTTTTGAGACCATGCAACGGTCTCAGTAGGCTGAATAGTTGTTTTATAATTGTAGTTAAATGACAATTGTAAGTACGCGCACTTACAATTATACTTACGCGTAAACACTTTAGTAAGTACACGTACTTATTCAAGTGAGTACGCGTACTTACTTTGGTGAGTACGTCGTACTTGTTGGGGGGTATATTCCATGGCATAGGTGAGTCCTGTAAGGGCGACACTCCTGCATAGCCCAGGGCGCAAGCCCTGGGTTAATTATTGGAACACATTCATTGAGCCCCGATGAGGGGCGGCACTTCCGAGACGTAAGACAAATGTTCGCGTTGTAGTGCCGCTCCTACGGAGCTCGATATTACTTTTCGTTTGTGTATACCCAGGGTTTTATATTGGGCTTTGCCCTCATTTCACCCTGGGCTTTGCAGGAGTGTCGTGCCTACGGCACTCATAATGCACCTGAATTTTGATGCGGTTGCCCTGTGTGTAACTTCCTAATTATTGTGCGTATTCAATAATTGCATTATCTTTGTCGCAGAAGAGTAATTCTATTGAATCCAAACTGGATTGTAGTTCCAGCAGAGGATTCGATAGAGTTACTCTTCTTTTTTATGTGGCTAATGTGCAAAGTTCTAGCTTCTTGAGTATGCCGATAAATCCGTATCTTTGCCCTACAATTATCATTTAGAGACCGCTCGACGGTCTCTAATGAACAAGTAAAACTTATCCTATTGTGGATCTTTGCAGAATGCGGTAATCGCAAGGCATTGAGACTGAGGGCGCAGGGAGTTTACTCATGTAAATGACCAAGCCTGAATGTCGAAAAATAACGTAGCGAGTGCCGTATTGTGCAATGATCTCATTAAATAACCAAAAACGAGAGGACTAACATGAAAAAAACTATTCATTGAGATACATCGAACGCTGGGTGTGCTGATGAGCATATTCTTCGTGATGTGGTTTCTTACGGGCTTCGTGATGATTAAGCATGGCTATCCGTCTATGCGTAGTGAGGTTCATCAGAAGGCGCTCATGCCGATTATGCCCTTAGACTCTAGCCAAGTAGCACAAGAATTAAACGCATTGCCTCAGCAGTTACCCGAAGACTTATCCCTACGTATGCTTGACGGCAAAACTTATGCTTATCTCTATGAGCGTGATGGGCAGACTCGTATATTCCCAAGTGGGAATAGTCCTCGTGATACCTTCTCAATAGCCGAACTAGACGCCTATGCTAAGCGAGCTATGTCTGCGCCTATTGAGTCCGTTGATACGCTTACGGATTTAGATCAATGGATTCCTTTTGAAGCCTATCGCTCTAAGATGCCTATCCTACGTTATCACTACAATGATGGTAAAGGCTCGCAACTCTATGTCTCTAAGGTTACGGGCGCAGGCGTTCAGTTTACCGATAGGGAAGAGCGTTTTTATTCATGGATAGGTCCTATCCCACACTGGCTGTATCTTATGGAGCTTAGGTCTGACCGTGAGACGTGGTCGGCAGTGGTCATTACCATATCTGCTATCGGTACGCTGATGTGTCTGACTGGTTTTATCCTCGGGATATGGGCTTATGTACAGCGTTATCGCCGTAAGGGTGATTTCAAGAGTATGTACCCTCGTGGAGCTTTTAGACTGCACCATATCTTCGGTTTTATCTTTGGTCTTTTTGTGTTTAGTTTCTCTTTTTAGTGGTATGATGTCTTTGCAGAGGATTCCTCAGTGGTTGCGTTCTACTGAGAGACCCGAACTTGCAGACCTTGCGTATGACCACTCTTTACGCATCAGACCACAAGATTATCCTCTGTCTGTCGATGCCCTTACGAAGCAGTTAGCCGATAAGCATGCCTTGCAGATACATTATCGTTCTTGGGGTGATAAGCCCTACTATGAAGTGCTTACCCCAGATACAACACTTTATGTAGATGCTTCCGACAGCATCGCGCGTCCATTAGAGTTAAGCCAAGCGGATATTGAGCGTTGGCTTAAGGTCTTGCACCCCAATGATGCCTTTAAGATTAGTGTGCAGACAGACTACGATAACTATTATATCAAGCGCAGTCACAATTTACCTCTTCCTGTTTATCGTGTAGAGGTACAGGATGTGGATAAGACAAGTTATTATATTGATACTAAGAGTGGTGATGTACATTATTTCAATGCGAATACACGCATGCGCAAATGGGTGTATCAAGCCCTGCATAGTTTCTCATTCAAGGGCTTAGAGTATCATGGCACTCTGTGGCAGGTGCTCGTGTACACGCTTCTCGTTGGAGGAACTATTGTTAGTGTAACGGGGATAATATTAGCTTATCGCTTTAGTACGCGCAAACGCAAACGCAAGTAGACCCTATCAAAATCAAGCATATAGATGAAGACCAAACAGATTGTAAGGCTAACAACGGATGCCGCTCTATTGCTCTTGCTGCTCGTCGTGATGGCTTACAGTTTTACGGGCAATACGGTACATGAGTGGATGGGAATAGCATTAGTTGTTCTTGCCTTAGTTCATTTGTTTCTTAATAAGCGTTGGTTTGTGAGCCTCGCAAAGGGTAAGTATAACTGGCGTCGTATGGCGACAAGTCTAATCAATGTATTGCTGATATTAAGTTTTTGTCGTGCTTGTCCTCTTGTCTATGCCTATTTCGTCAGAGGTCTTCCCTTTTGTTCATCTGTATGAGGAAGAAATGTGGCCAGCGACATGGCATATTGTGTCGGGGTATTGGTTCTTCATCTTATCGGCTCTTCATCTAGGCACTCAGTGGGCAAGGCTCATGAAGTACTTCCTCAAAGCTTTGGTTAGTGGCTCTTCGCTCGTCACGGCTGTGCAGGGCTTAGTATCCATGTACGGCTTGTGTGCGCTGTGAATCAGAATTTCTTTAATAAGCTAGTCGCGATTGGTATGGAGGAGTATATCCCTGAGGGCGGTAAGCTCAGCGCATTCATTATAGACTACACAGCCATCTTTGTGCTTATGGCTTCAATAGGTTACTATCTCACGACCAAGCGCAAAAAAAGCTAGAAAGTTTGCATTTTTTTTTTTTTTTCTAACTTTGCCCCGCTTTATTCAGGTGGGGTATACTCACATGTATAGAGGAGATTTGAAAAGTAAATGCTAGATATAGAGATATTATAGAAATAAAAAAATGAAGAATATTTTGACGAGAGACTTAATCTCTGAGCTTTATGAAGCCCCTAGAGTAGAGTTATTCCCTCTTTTAGGCGTAAATATCTTGGAGATTGTATCCTTAGAAGGAGAGGTTGAGGATTTATCAGATGGAGATGATTTTTAGAAAAAAACATTTACAGAGATGAAATATATAAAATGCTTAAATAATAGCTTAAAGTATGTAAGCATGGCTATGAGCTTATATGCTTTTTGGGCTATAGTTGTTCGGATGATATAAGTGAATTAGGAGATCAACCGATTAAACCTAAAACTGAATACAAATCTTTAGATGAAGCTATTGGTAAAGTAGGTTTTGTTTTTGAGGCGGAGTTATCTCCCAAAATGGCTCAAGATGTCGATGATAATGGCAGGGCTTTGAATTTCTATCTAGAGGATAGAGATAACCGTCGTGGTAATAAAAGGGAGTAATGAGTATCAATCGAATTTGCGCCAACGCTTTCGCTTCGAAAAAGGTGATAAAGTCGGAGGAACATTAATTTTCCTGCGAGAACCTGAAAATGGAGGTACTCCCGATATCATTCGTATGCACGTAACGTTTGATGTTACAAGTGCTCCGGACTGGCAGACTACTGATTATACATACGATAAGGATCAACCAATTAAGGTTAGCTGGCAAGGAAATGTGAATTTTCCTGTTAGCCATAACCTAGCACAAGAATATGCTGATGCTGGTGGTTCCGCTGGAGCTCCAATGTATAGGAATAACAAATATCGTTATGGTCGCTGGCATGTAATGGGCTTTATCGGCTCTGTCCCATCTGGCGTATATTATCCTGATACTTATAATTCAGACGATAAGATAGCATTCAACTACTATCTTGATGAGAATAAAAAGACTTTAACGGATATAGAGCGTTACAGTGCAAGTTGGTCTGATTGGGGCCCTGGTTTCCGAGGTTCTATAAGGGAACTAAATATTCCATTCATTTCGCAGTGGAAGAATGTCCGTATCCTGGAAGGCTATGATGATAAGAAGAACCTTAACTTCACGGGGCTCGTTGAAGGGCTAAAATTTCGTCCACAGGGAACGCTTCTATGTATGACCTTGGCGTCAATCTATCAACTCTGCAGGATGTTCGTCAGATTGGAGTTGTATCTAATGCTCTAGATTTTCGTGGCTATTACAGCCTCAATGGTTCTAAGATGTATGAAGCATTCAAGAATAAAGATGCAGATGGTGTCGGTATTCCAGAATTCGTACCTACGAGGTACGGAATAGGGGGAATGGAATTCTATGATGAGGATGAACCTAGCTTACGTACGGGAGAGCGTATCTATCCGTATGATTTGATTACAGCGTCTCATACCGGGAATGCAGGTAATATGTGGGGAGGTAAGGCTAGTGCAAAGAAGAGCATAGGAGATAACCCCTCTATGTTTTTGTTTTACTATTCTCCGGGCACCGTTTCTGAGATTGGTGGTAATCCATCTTCTCCAGCAGGGGGGTGGCTTTCAAATCATCTAGGAGGATGGTATCAGAAAAATGATGGTACTAGTCCTCAGCCTTTCACTCGTGATATTGTCGTGCTATGGGGTATGCCTCGCAAGACAAAGCCAGCAAATCCGGCAACAATCTTTTTCGCATCGGTAACGACACCTTACAACGAACGCATTTACAAGCCTCAGGTACCACAAAATCCAACGAAGGATGTTTATGAACCTGGTGCTAAGGTGAGGGATGCTCGTCTTAAAATGTATACCCTAGAGGAAGAGGCTAAAAGTTTAGATAGTAGAATTGCTGAGAATAAATCAAAGGCAAATTCATTAAAGGCAGAAGTAGAAAGGCTTGAAACTCCTGCACCAAATGAGACTGAAGCACAGCGGGCAAAAGCGAGAGGATAGTTTAAAAAAATAAAAACAAGAGCATCTAGATGCAACTAAAAGCAGAAGTTGTGCGTTTGGTAAAGCGTAAGGATGACAATCCTAAAGAATATCAGCAGGTCAAGACCGACTACCCAGAAGCGTTGTTTACTAAGTACGCTTCAGATAGTACCGTCTTCTTTGGACGAAATCTCCTGAATTCTTAGCGTATAGAGCCGTTGGTGACCAGCCTTTCTTGACGCTCCACCAGTCTAATACATTCTTTGATAAGAAGAAAAATCTATCATGCTCGTCCTACTCTATCAACGGACCTAATGATAACTGACATCTTCTACGAAAAGAGAAATGGACAGAACTATTCATCGGTTGAAATAACGAACTCGTCATATATTCCAGTTGACTTGACGAAGTATGCTATTGCTAGACTTGTGCCGAGTGATGATGGCTCTTACTTAGCTTTCCGTACTGCAGAAGGAGGAAAGAGTGATAAGCTAGCAGATGCTCAGCTCCTTCCCTTGTCAGCAATAGGGCTTAATCAGTCTTCTCCTTACGAGGGAACCGCTTTCACTAAGCCTGCAGGGATTGATTATAGCGACCATAAGAAGCGACGCTTCCCACTTGCCTTCCATCGATATGATAATTGGGATGATTACGGCTATAGAGATAAGAGTGAGTTTGATAAGGGAGCGCTGCTAGCTCCTCCATATTGGTTTATATATGCCCCTGATGGAGTTACTTCTGGTTATGAAGACCTATCTCCATGGTATATGGATAGGTATCTGTACACGCATGAGGTAGAGTCGACTTCAGACAGGTATTATGGTAGCCATTCTTCATTTAAGAAGCCACTTTATCCTGCTCAGAGTATGATGCTAGGTGCGTCAGGTTACTTGAATAAATATGTTATGCCTAGAGGTGGTTACCAAAAACCTCTTCCACCTCTTCCTAATGGAAATATATTCTGGTATAATGTTTATTTGGAACATTCTGAGTGGTACAAGCAGTATTATTCTGGTTCCTATGGTTCAGACCCTAATCAGTATAGAGGAAATCTGTATACTGAGGCTTGGGGCAATGGTCGCCTCCGACACTTCCATGCCTATGCTGATGGTAAATATAAGGAAGGGCAAGATGTACATTTCGAAAATATTAACTATCAGCGTCAGTATGAAGAGGGTACTTTGGACTATCATCCAGGAGATGCCTTTGTCTTAGTGAAAACAATGGCTGATGGAAGCATGCAGATTATTGATGCGACCGGACCTGTTGGGCGTAAGCATTTACTTTTTCCCCGGTACGTATGCCGACTTTAAGGCTGAATTCGCTAAGTATGAGCATCTGGATCACTTCTCTGTACAGAAGAAGCAGGGTATAGAATATCCATTTATGCCTCCATATAATACAGTCCGTGCTGCTGTAGGTGAACGCTTCAGCTCTTGGTCGGATACTTGGAGGGTGGTGAAGAACTATGACGACTATACTATGGGGTACTATGAAGACCCCCGAGTGAATATCACCGATCATAGTGTAACTAGCATTATAGTCAAGATCTTCCCTCCATATCATCGTCATATTTGGACGAACTATGATTGGCAGAAATATAAGAGGTTAAAGCCTAACTTGTAAGGATAACTGATTAAAGGAAGAGAGGCTGTATCAAAATATTTTGATACAGCCTCTCTTACTTTTTATTGGAGCCGAAAAAGATATAACTTTGAGGGTAACGATTAAGATAAATCCAAATCATGAGTTATTATCGTCAATTATGTTTGAGCTCATTGTGTCTGTTTTCAGCCTATGCTCATGCACAGAATACAGCACACAAGCCTCATAAGTCCCCAAACATCATACTCTTCTTGGTTGATGATATGGGCTGGCAAGATACATCTGTTCCCTTTGCTCGGGATATAACACACTACAACCGCCTATTCCATACCCCTAATATGGAACGCTTGGCTAAGCGTGGCGTCCTATTTGAAGAGGCTTATGCTCGCACCCGTTAGTTCGCCTAGCCGTTGTAGTCTGCTAACGGGGAGTAACTCGGTTAGGCATAGAGTAACGAACTGGACACTGCAAAAAGACCAAGCTCCCGACACGCAAGACAGTCAATTCCTTCCGCCCGAATGGAATATGAACGGTATATCTCCTGTAAAGGGCATCGCTCATACCTATTATGCACGCCCCTTGCCCGACATTATTCGCGCTCTTGGCTATCGCACTATCCTCTGTGGTAAGGCGCACTTCGGAGCTATAGGCACGCCAGCGGCAGACCCACTTAATCTAGGCTTTGACATCAATATCGCAGGTCATGCTCGCTGGAGGACCAGCGACCTATCTGTCTAATAGACGCTATGGGCACGACTCCTTAGGGAAAGGCCACTAGTCTGATGTCTGTGCCCGGCTTGGAGAAGTATTGGGATAGCGGTACTTTCTTGACAGAAGCTCTTAATCAAGAGGCTTTGCATACGCTTGATAGCATTAAGCGGATAGATAATAAACCATTCTTCTTATATATGTCTCACTATGCCGTGCATGTTCCTTTTGATAGAGACCCTCGCTACTATGAGCAGTACCGAGCCGAAGGGGTGGGCGAGAAAGATGCTGCCTACGCCTCTCTAGTTGCAGGTATGGATAAGAGCTTGGGCGATATTATGGATTGGCTTGAGCGTAATGGTGAGCGAGATAATACGATTATTATCTTCTTGAGTGATAATGGTGGTCTTGCGGCTTCTTCGTATTGGCGTGATGGTACTATTCATCATCATAATGCGCCTTTGTTGAGCGGTAAAGGCTCTGTTTATGAAGGCGGAGTGCGTGTGCCCATGATTGTAAGTTATCCGAAGGTAACACGTCCCGATACACGAACGAATGCACGAATAATTATAGAGGATCTTTTCCCTACACTTATTGAGATGGCTGGAGGCAAAGTGCCACAGAACTTACCCCAAACGGTTGATGGCATAAGTTTTCTCCCACTTTTGAATAGACAGATAAAAGCTCAGAATAATCGAGCCTTTGTATGGAACTATCCGCACAACTGGGGATTAGAGGGTCCCGGCATAAATTTCCATACTGCGATTAGGCAAGGGAAGTGGAAACTTATTTATTCTTATCGTACGGGCGAAGCCAAACTCTTTGATTTGTCTAAGGACCTAGGAGAGCAGAATGATTTGAGTGCGCAGTATCCGAAGGAGCTTCGTCGCTTAAAGCATTTGCTTGGTCAGCAATTAAGGAAGATGGGCGGACAGCGTCCAATAGACAAGGCTAGTGGGCAGGTGTGTCCATGGTACCTGATGAACTGAAGTAAATTTATAGAACGAGGGGTCTGTATCACAAGATTTAATCTTGATACAGACCCCTCAGTGTATATACATTGGGAGAAGGTAATTGATCCTTCTTATTGACTAACCAGAGTTACGAACGCCCGCAGCGATACCTGAGATAGTAACCATAAGGGCTTGCTCGACATCCGAATTAGATTCTTTATTAGCACGAGCACGAGCAAGAAGCTCTATCTGCAAGAAGTTCAGTGGAAGAATGAAGCTGTTGCGTAGAGCGATGCTACATGCGCATTGCTATCATCCTCAATATCCTCCATGAGCGTGGTGTCGTGTGAAATAGCTAGGATTGTTTGCGTATCCTTTTCTAGTCTGTGGCGCATATCTTCACCGAGGTAGCGAATTTCTGGAGCGACCAATCTTTGGTCGTATGTCTACGCAATACTCGCTTCACTCTTGGCATAAACCATCTCGAGCATACTGATACGTGTGCGGAAGAATGACCACTCACGATACATCTCTTCAAGGAGAGGAAGTTTACCATTATCAATAGCTCCTTGTAGGGGCTTCACCTGCACCAAGCCAAGACGGAAGCATAAGTCTATTCTGACTCCAGCTGAATATCCATGGAATAGCACGCAAACTATCAACCGTAGGAGCTGCACGACGCTTAGCAGGGCGTGAACCGATAGGGAGCTTCGAGAGCTCACTGATAGGTGTCGCTTGGTCAAAGTAAGAGATGAAGTCTGCGTTTCCACGTACGACATCTTGGTAGAGCTTGCATGAACTATCTCTTAATTCGTCCATGATAGCTCGCCACTCTGCCTTAGGCGTTGGTGGTGGTAATAGATTCGCAAGGAGGATAGCCTCAAGATATAAGTCGAATGTACGTAAGGCTGTGCCTTTCTGCCCGAACTTGAAGCGAATCATTTCTCCTTGAACCGTTACACGCAGACCGCCATGTAGTGAGCCCGGTGGTTGTGAATAGAGAGCCGTCTTAGCAGGACCACCTCCACGACCTATTGTACCCCCACGACCGTGGAATAGTGTAAGCTTGACGCCTGCCTCTTCGCATACCTTGATGAGTTCTTCTTGTCCTGTGTATTGTCCCCAACCGGCAGCGAGTGCTCCAGCGTCCTTAGCACTATCACTATACCCAATCATCACCATCTGCTTATTGCCAATGATGCCTCTATACCAACCGATAGAGAAGAGTTGCTTCATAACGGGAGCAGCATTCTTAAGGTCTTCAAGTGTTTCGAAGAGCGGACCTACAGGCATGTGGTATGGACAGCCAGATTCTTTGAGCAAGAGATGTACAGCAAGGACGTCGCTAGGTGTTTGGCTCATCGAGATGAGGTACACGGGGATAACGCCTTGAGGTGTTGATGCTACTAAGCGGCAAGTCTCTAATACCTCAGCCGTATCTGCCGATGGCGTCCAGTCTCTAGGGAATAAGTGGGCGACGAGAAGAAAGCTCACGGATAAGGAAGGCTTGCTTCTCTTCTTCGCTCCAGCTTGCATAGTCGCCTAAGCCTAGGTAACGTACAACCTCACTAATAGCTTCGGTGTGTCTTGTGCTTTCTTGTCTTACGTCTGTCTTAACGAGAGTAATGCCGAAGGCTTGTACACGACGCATTGTGTCAATAAGTCTATCATCAGCAATAATCCCCATTTCGCAAGCCTTAAGTGAGTCATAACAGAGTTTTAATGGTTCCCAAAGCTCTTCATTAGACCAAATTAAACCCTCTGGACGCTCCTTAATAATACCTGTTTCAACGCACTCGTTGAGGTACTCGTATGTTGCACGGAGCTTGCTACGGAGCTTACGCATCACCTCACGATAAGGCTCTTGAGCCTCTTCATCGCCGAGGTAAGCACGCAATTCAGGGTGTGCAAAGGCTCATAGATAGCTCCTTAACAAGGGCTTCGATGTCTTGTAGGAAGAGCTTGACGGCACGACGGCGGTTCATGAGTAGAACGATGCGTGTAACCTTAGCTGTAACATTAGGGTTACCATCTCTATCGCCACCCATCCACGCAGAGAATTGTATTGGTCTAGCGGTGAGGGGTAGGGTATAGCCGTCAAGCATCTCTTGGAGCTGAACGTTTAGCTCACGAATGAAGGCAGGCACAGCTTCCCAAAGACTATATTCGATAACGTCATTACCCCACTTAGCTTCTTCTTCAGGGGTAGGCTTGCGGTTACGGATTTCGTCAGTGAACCAATACTGCACGATAAGCTGATGCAGTCTGTGCATAAGCTGACGGCGGTAGTGCTCAGGTACTTCCTTAGAGTCTAATTTGAGAAGACACTCACTCGTTTCGTTGAGGTTGTTAATGAGTGAGCGTCTATTGATTTCTGTGGGGTGAGCTGTTAGGACAAGGTCCATATGCAGCTCTTCAATAGCCTTAATGATTTCGTTGTTACTGCACCCTGCTTCACGTAGTTCTTTGCAAAGGGCTGTAAAACGAATAGGGTTCTGCTTCAAAACCTCAGCTTCGGTGCTACTTAGTTGCTCTGTAGTGTTAATGAGGTTGAGCGTTTGGTTGAATACCTGTGCGACGTAGAGTAATTCCTTATCGCTAAGTGATGCGATAGCCTCCTCAAGACGCTTAAACTTGTCGTCATCACAGGTCGTTTTCGTTAGCTAAGCGACGTATAGATTCTATGCGCTCGCACATTTCCTGCCCGAGGTCTTCTCGGGTGACCTCTCGCAGGATGTCTAGAACCAGCTGTAGGGTTCTCTGTCGTTTGAACATTCTTTTTTTCTGCTCATAAGTCGTTAGTTAATTGTTTTTTTGGTTATGGTTTAATAGGTTGTTTTAGGCATTGCTGCGCTAAAAACAATTCAAAAGGTACAATATTTATAGCGTAAAACTCGCGAATTAAAGAATAAAAATATAATTATTCCGATGATGGCGAGTTTAAGCGCAAAAAGAGCAAACTAATACAAGTACGTGTAAATACTTTAGTAAGTACGCGCACTCATCTCAGTAAGTACACGTAAACACTTTAGTAAGTACGCGTACTTATTTTAGTGAGTACGTCGTACTTAAATTTGTGCTTGCGCATACCTATCTGCAAACTTCAGCTGAAGTCTGTACAAACTACGGCTGAAGTTTGTGCAGACTACACGTGTAGTTTGTGCAGACTTCGCCGAGGTTTTGACTTTAGGAAATGCACGCTTTGTTTTCTCTCTGTTTATCCAGTGTTTTTTTATGTTCTAGGCTTAAAGTAAGAGTAGCAGGCACGCCATTTAGGTTGTTGCCTAGTACTATAAGTTGTAGCCTCTAAAGTTTTGGTTAAGGTGGTGCCGAAGAACTAGGGCTAGTGCATCAGAATTTAGAATAGTTGAACCTCTACCTTACGAGTGCCGTAGGCACGACACTCCTGCAAAGCCCAGGGTGAAATGAGGGCAAAGCCCGATATGAAACCCTGGGTAAACACTAATAACAAATAATATGAGCTCCGATGAGGAGCGGCACTCGGTGTGAGCATTTGTCTGGGATAGAGTAGTGCCACCCCTAAAGGGGCTCAATAAATATATTGACTATTATTACCCAGGGCTTGCGCCCTGGGCTTTGCAGGAGTATCGCCCTTACAGGGCTCATCTACGTTTTCACCATCAATCAGTTACTTTATTGTTTTGATGCGCTTGCCCCTGACATCATTTTTGCGTAATACAAAAGTTTTATTACATTTGCAGTAATCTGAAAAAATTTACTGATAGCATGTTGAGAGTAGTGCAACAAATAGCAAAGTCAGAAAAATTCCGTAGTACTACGGAAGAGAGTCTGCTTCGCACACTCTCTTAATAATATCCTATACCCTTATCAGAAAAGGCATAGTCAGAACGCTTATAACGTTCTGGCTATGCCTTTTTGTATGTAGTCTTAATTCGTTGCAATGATAACATTGCACATGGATGGTATCAAGTAACTATTTGCCGTGAGGGATGTTAGCAATGATGTTCTGTAGAGATTGAATTCATAGATACAATTTGTTAAAAGAAGGGCAAGGGGATTCGTAAATACAAGAATACGATCTACTTCGTAACAGGTGGTATTAAACTGGATTATCCACACGATTCATTATAGAGCTAACATGCCAAATATAACACCGTAACACAATTCTAAATAAATATTTTAATTATAAATCCAATGAAAAAAGTTATCTCTTTAAGTGCTCTCCTTGCATTAGGAAGCATTTCAAGTCCAGTTTTCGCACAGGAAGCAGTAATGAACACGACTGCGGTGCAATCGTCATTAGCTCGTGGTTATGTACGCCCTTCCCTTACAGTGCTGTATGTAACAGACGGTAGCAGTGAAGCAAATGAAATGTTATCAAAGCTTCAAGAATTTAACACAGAACAGTTTTATTACAACCCAGTAAGCCTTCCAACTGGTAGACTCAACGTTGAGTCTAAAGATGATAAAGTGCTTATCGGGCAGCTACAGTCTTACGCAGAAAAACTCGTTAAAGAGAACAATGTTGCTCAAGGCGTTATGCATTGTTGGTTCCCACATTTTGACGAGGCAAATAAGAGCTATGCGGTTGATGTTCTTGCGTCACGTGGTGCTTATGGAGCAACCGATGCCGACGTTTTGGTCACGGAGGCAAGCAAGCGTGGAAAGGATGCTCGTTTGATGGAGCTTGGAGAACGTATGATTGACCGTTCTTATGTTCAGGTTGTCTATTTAAGATCTGAGCGCGGGGAGAAATCTGTAACAAATAAAATCTATTCAGTGCTTTATAAACTCGACTTTGGTGCAGAAGTACGTACAAATTTCTATGAGAAAGGTTTCGATTCTGTTAATGGTATCGATAAGGTAGAGTTCCCACTTAACTTTGTTGCATCAACAAAACCTGTTGAGATTAGGGGAAAAGAAGTCGCTGATGCTTATGACGAGTTGCTCACACGAATGTCACAAATAAATTCTGACTTCCAAGTACAGAGTCCAATTCTTGAGGTTCATCCTCTAAGGGCTAAAATCGGGAAGAAGGAAGGCTTGAAAGTCGACGACCGTTATTATGTAATGGAAATGGTTCAGAAAGCAGATGGAACAACAAAGGACGTACGTCGCTCAACATTCCGTGTGACAAAGAAAATTGCAGATAACCGTAAGGAAGCCGATGGACATGGCGAAGAGTATACTACGTTCTACCAAGTTGCAGGTGGAGGATATGATAAGGGTATGACTTTGGTTTCTAAGAAAGATATTGGAACTTCTGTACTACCAATAATAAGTAACAACTTCGTAGGAGCTGAAATCGAACAGCGTATTTCTAAATGGACTGGAATTCCAGGAACCTTTGGTTTTGTGCGTATAGGTCTTCCTTTGGGTGCTAAGGGTCTTGACCAGAAGAACTTTGGACCTGTAATATTTAATTATGGCACTGATGAAAAACAGATAGCAACCATATTACAATGGGGGAGTAGGTGCACGCAAAGAGTTTAATTTTTGCTCAGTCGCTTTAACTTGGCGTACCCACGCAAGTTTCAATGGTTATTATCTCTAACATCTGAGAGTAAGTCTGAGAATAAGCCTGAAATTAAAGCATACACTGCGTAGAAAGAGGTGTACGTTTAGGAATACAAGTCGTTCCAGCCCTTGGTTTCTTCGTAGGTGCTGACTATGGCTTAACATTCGGTGATCATAAGGACTTAATCCTGAAAAAGTTGGGAAATTAGCCCTATATCTGCATCTTTTTGGAGCTCGCATAAGTTTCTAATTTTACGAATATAATAAATAATTACTCTATTTGTAGCATTGTTATTCAAACGAATACAATGCTACAAAAACTATTTAATTTTAATGTATGATGAAAAACAATTCTTATTTTAGGCTTAACTGCACTTATGCTTTCATTGGGTTCATGTGCAACAAAAAAACAATTTTGGTTATGAATTGAATTGTCTTGGTGTAGGTTCTGAGGGTTCAAATCTTATCAAGGTTTATTCATACGCTAGTAACTATAACAAAGCTCTAAATCAAGCGAAGCATGACGCCGTGCATGGTATTCTCTTTAAGGGAATTGTTGGCGGAAACGGTCGCAGACAACCAGCCAGCCATCGTAAAAACCACAAGAGTTAGCCGCAAATCAAGCCTTCTTTGACAAGTTCTTTAAGAGCGGAGAATACCTACGTTTTTGTAAACATCTCTAATGATGGTAGTGTTGATGGTGGGGACCGTCTTAGAGTGGGTAATCAATACAAGATTGGAGTTGTTGTATCTGTTCAGAAAGATGCACTTCGTAAATATTTAGAGCAGGCAGGTGTTATTAAGCGTCTTGACGCAGGTCTCTTTTAATAAGTACACACAATGAAAAATCGTATCCTAGCATTAATCTTCAGTTTAGCCGTGTTGTTCTTTGGCTTTGCGCTTACAGCAAAGGCACAAGCAAAAGGCGAAGAAAGTCGCGTGTTGTGGTTGTTCCTTCTGACCGACTACTTAAATCAATGAATTTACTGTCAGAAACTGATGACATGGGTGCAACAGGCTGGATTGCTGATTACGAAAGAGCCTTCCTTGATAATGACCTTCAAGCAGCAATGTCAAAGTTTAACGAGCTGATGAAGGACCGCGGTTTTGAGGTAACCTCATTAGAGCAAGAGCTTAAACTCGCAAAAGAATGACCCTAACCACCCTATTCCAATTGATATCAAGATTGAATTCAGCTATACTGTAAAAAAAGCAAGGACCTCGCAACGCGGTGATGTTTACTCTCGAAGCCTTTGATGCTTATAGTAATAAGAGTATTGCTTCGGCAAGTGGTACAGGACAGCCTGCAATAGGAGTTGATGCGACCCACCTTTACTTCAAGAGGCTGTAATGAACTATCTTGACAAGTTTAATAGCCAGTTACAAAACAACCTTCGAAAGCTATTTAGAGTCAGGACGAGAAAGCCGTCTTACAGTTCAAGCTACTAATGGTCAATCACTCGAAAATGTTGTTGCAGGCAAAACAATTGCTCAACATGTGGAAGATTGGCTCACAGAGAACTGTATACGCCAAGCCTTCTCTATTGATGACCAAGACGAAGGTCGTATGAGCGTTTCTCAGGCAATGATGCCGCTTTTTAACGGACAGGGACGTGCTGTTGATGCACGTGTATTCTATCGTGAATTAGCTAAATATCTGAAATCACTGGGCTTGAGTGTCGACGGACCACGTTCTGGTGCAACTGCTTCCAGGTATGACGGGGGCGCTTGGTTCAGCAGTGCTTACCATTAAATAAACGATTATGAATAAAAATAAAATCATTCTTCCTGCAGGTTGCGTTAATAGTAGTTGGAGGAGTTACAACTGGTCTGAATACTGCTTCGGCACAGCAGTTTGCTGTTCGTCCGGCTCACCTGAGTTCAGACTACGAAGTACCTGAAAAAGCTGAAACACAATTACGTGACAAAATGCTTGCTGCACTTTTCTTCTGCCGGACTGGCTACTACGTCAGAGAATGCGTCAGTAGCGTTAGTTCCCTCGATTTCTATACTCAACGAGCAGACTGGGGCGGGTGTGCAAAAAGCAGTGTCAATGGAACTGAATTACACCTTCTCTCTCGTAGGTATCGCCTCTGGCGTTGTTTTTGATTCATATGTTGTAGAAGGTGTACAGACATCTGGTCAGAATAAAATTAATGCCGTAGCACGTTCCTTTGCAGGAGTAAAGCTTAACACCCCAGCATTTCAGTCGTTTCTGGCTAATGGACAATCTAAGATAGTTGACTACTATAAACGTCAACTTCAGAAGATTATAGCAAAAGCACAGACAAGCATCAATGCAAAGCAATATGATGATGCTTTTAGCCATCTTAATGGAAATCCCAGATGAAGTACCGGGTTACAGTACGAAGGTTCTTCCTGTAATAGAGCGTACATATAAGACGTATGCTAATGAGAAAGCTGCTTCGATACTTCAACAAGCTCAAGCTGCTTGGGCAGCAACGCCTAACGAGGAAGGAGCTGAGCGTGTTGCTGAAATATTAAGCGGAATGCCTGTTGGAACCCCTTCTTCAGCCGCTGCACGACAGTTAGTAAAACAAATCGAAACTCGTGTCAAAGCACTTGACCAAAAGACGCTGGGCTGCAATGAACGCTACATTGGCACGCGAGCATCAAGAGCGTATGGGTGTTATCAAGGCCGCACGTGACGTTGCTGTCGCACAAGCAAGACGACCTAATCACACTTATTACGTTAATGTGTGGTGGTAAATATAACCTCTTGTTATGGTCTAAATATATTTCTTGACAAATAATACGATAAGAAAGATATTAGACGTATTGTATTTTCCACTAGTAAGAGCAACACTAGTTTTGCACTTACTAGTGGAAATCTTTATGAGAGTCCTGTATCCTAACTTTTCCCAGGGCAAGCGCATCAAAATAATAAAAATATATTGACTGGGAAGACGTAGAGGAGCCCTGTAAGGGCGATACTCCTGCATAGCCCAGGGCGCAAGCCCTGGGTTAATCAATGAACACATTTATTGAGCCCCTTTAGGGCGGCGACTTCCGAGACGTAAGACAAATGCTCGCGTTATAGTGCCGCTCCTACGGAGCTCGATATTACTTTTCGTTCGTGTATACCCAGGGTTTCATATCGGGCTTTGCCCTCATTTCACCCTGGGCTTTGCAGGAGTGTCGTGCCTACGGCACTCATAATGCGCCTGAATTTTGATGCAGAAGTCCTGCCGAAGAGTCCTTAATCCTTATCAATAAATAATTAACTTTTTGAAAAACGTGAGATATGCACTGTCGCTAATGGTGGTATATCATTGATGATAAGCAAACAAGAATGTTTTTAAATAATTATAATATGAAGCAAAAAAATACTCATATGAGGCTGGGACGCTACTTGTTTACGGCTCTGCTAACTTTATTATTTGTTAGCTGTGGCAAGAGTAGTTCGTCTGAACCTACTCCCTCCCCACAACCCGAACCAGGCGGATATACACCGCCTAAGTCGCATATTTATAAGGATGAAAAGTCTAGCCCTGTGGCAGAGGTTCGTTCTGATGGTACTGTGGTATACGAGGCTAATACTGCCGCAAGCGAATTGCCCTAAGGTAGGTGAAATAATTGTGTCGGGCGTGACGGATGCGGCTCCTCAAGGCTTTATCTACAAGGTAGAGTCTGTGACGATGAAGGATGGTAAGGCAGAGGTTAAGACCTCGCCTGCTTTCATTAACGACGTTATCAAGGATTATAATCGTGTAATACCTATTGATTTGAGCAATGCCGAGATTGACTCTGTCTTTGACGAAGAGGGTAATCCTGTGGATATTAATACTGTCAAGGTCAAGAAATCAGGGAGCTAGAGCTAGCAAAGGTCGGAACGTTTAGTGTCGAGCTAAGCAAAGACATATACTTTAAGAGTCGTTCAACTAGAAATAAGCTCACCGGGGAAAAAGGAAGAGTCAAAAAGCGCTGGCAAAGTAGAGCTCAAAGTCTCAGCAGAGATGGGGCTTAACTTCGTCTGCAATGTATCAGACGGGGAAATGCAGCGGTTTGGTACAGAAGCATCTCTGGAGTATAGTGCTACAGCAAAACTAAAAAGTAGGAGGTTCATTCTCTAGTTCAGCAGGATACGAGGAGAACAGAGTTACCAATAAGAGGGATAAAAAAGAAACTAGATGAAGAGAATGGATTACAGCGACGATATAAGTTAGCAGAAATAAAGCTTAAACCTATTACGGTCTTGGTGGGCGGGGTGCCGATTGTGGTTACTCCCCAAACAGAGATTCATTATATCGGCTCTTTGAATGCATCAGCTAAAGTGGAGATGACACTCCTAGAAATTAAAGGAGGTGGTTCGGTGAGTGCTGTTTGGTCTAAAGACATAGATGTGCGGACTGGTAAACACTGGAAACTAGACTCTAAGTTTGACAACCCATTTGAAAAACTTTGGAGAGACGCTTTTTGACCCATTCAAAAAAATTAGAGAGTGCTAAGCTCGGACTCTCTCTAGAGGCTTCAGTCGCCGTTCGTACGGGGAATCAATCTTAGCTTCTTCAACTTGAACGAAAAATGCAAATGTTGCTCATTACGCAGAGATGGGCGTTAAGTTTAAAGGGGAACTAGAGTTTAGTCCGAAGGAACCTACACTGCTAAGTAAAGATACTGTTAGTGGCTCTTCCTATGTGGCGAAAGAGGCGCAGAAGCTAAGCTCAAATTTAATGTGCTCAAGAAAAAAATGTTGCTACTGAGCTAGACCAGAGAGTAACCTTACTAGAGGCAGACCCTATGGACTCCCTTCTCCCTGACTCCAGAGTTTAGCGATATTCGGATTTACCCCGAAGATGAGGCTGGTATTATGAGGCGTGATAGCCTCAAGTTTAATACCGCAGTGAAGCAGGCTTCAATGTCGATACTGCCTATCACTGATTATGGCTTTTGTTATAGCCAGTTTGACTATAAATATAACGACCCTACAGCTCAATATGTCAGCTTGAATGGTAAGTATAATTTGTCTGTATCTGGATTTGCAAATAGACCTGTGGAGGTCAGCATCCCAACCTCAAACCTAGTCCCCAATAAGACTTATAACGTATGCACTATGTCAGGGTCTTCGGAATAACCTTCTTGAAGAAAGGTATAAAGTTTAAGATAGGGGACGCCCGGGTTGATAAGGCGATGACGCCGATTATCAAGGGAGAAGATTTATTCACAAGACAATAAGTAAACGAAGATGAAATCGATATATAAGTATTTACTCAGTTTAGCTGTATCTGTCGCTATCTTACCAGCTTGCCGGGATGAAGCCAATCAAGTCGTAGAGCAAGGTGTAGGCAAGAAGCATAGCCGCACTCTGAAAGTATCAACTCCCGATGAGGCTGGAGGTGCAAGAGCTATGCTTGTAGCCAATCAGGGGACAAAGGACTTTTATGTGCATTGGAGTGCTGGTGATAAGGTGCAAATCTTTTGTCAGCAAGGTCAGCATTTTTTGGACTTAGGTAGCTTCCCCCTAGAGCATATTGCAGAGGATAAGCGTAGCGCACAGCTCAATGTCTTGTATCCCGATGTAATAGACCTCGCGAAGCCTTATACGCTCTATGGCGTATATGGGGCTGCCGCCAAATACACACCGATTGGACAGAGTGTAGGAGGTAAGCATACTGCAGATGAGGGCTTGGTCTTTGATGCTTCGCCTATTATAGGGAAGCCCGTAGCGGATTTTCGTCCTCCTCTTTATTTCAAGCAGGAGATTGACCCCAAGGTGTCGGGCAATGCTCTGCAGTTCGCCCACTACGGCACTTATGAGATTGTGAAGATGGAGAATGCGAGCAAGCAGGCTGTGCGCGTCCTCGCTCCACAGCTGGCAAGTGCAACGGATGAACTATGGTATGCACATCCAGCATCAAACAAATCAAATCTTTTCTTACCTAGCAAGGGTGCAACGCAAGAAGCATCTCTGCTGGTACGCGCATCAGGCTGGGGCAGAGCAGATTTTGCAATCAGGTGAGAGTCGGGTCTTTGTCAATTGGTATCGCCCTACTGATACGCCTCTCACAAAAAGCTAAACTTGTCGCAACGATTGATGGTGTGAAGCAGACATCCACGGAGCGTGCTTTTACCCAAGGCGATGACGTCGCAAGTCGGGCGAGCTTATCATCTTACAGCCGTTTGGGATGGTAAGAAATTGACCTATGACCAAGTGGAGGAAGAAATGAGTGTCGATAAGTCAGACTTAGAATTGACAGTGGGGGAAACTGCTAAGATAAGTCTAAGAGGAGCTAAGAACCCACGTTTGGAAAAACAGCGATGACAAGGTAATGGAAGCTAAGCTTGTAGATTTCGTTGAGCATAATGGAACTCTACAAATTCAAGGAAAAGGCACTGGTCGTGCTACGCTCAGAGTCATTGCAGGTGGTACAATGCTTGAGATTAAAGTAAAAGTCCAGGGAGAAGAGCCCAATAATCCATTTAATGGGAAGAACATTGTTTGGGACCAAATCTCTCCTGACGACTACGAGCTGTGTACTGATGGTCTTACTCTTATGAAATGGAAAAAACGAAAGCACAAAGAACCTAGATATGAACCGTGACTCTCGCCTTCGCAAAAATTACACGCATTGGAGGGTCCGCTTTTTCTGACTGTCGCAGTTTGACGAGCATCCATATCCCTAGTTCGGTGACATTCATTGGAGAGCACGCTTTTTTTCTCACTGTCGCAGTTTGACGAGCATCCATATCCCTAGTTCGGTGACAGGCATTGAGAAATTTGCTTTTTCTGGCTGTAGCAATCTGACAAGCATCCATATCCCCTAGATCGGTCAGAAGTATTGAGAGTGTGCTTTCATGGCTGTCGCCACTTGACGAGTATTACTATCCCTAGTTCGGTCACAAGTATTGGAGAGTTCGCTTTTTGGGGCTGTAGCGACTTAACAAGTGTAACTATCCCAAGTTCGGTGACAAGCATTGAATACTCAACTTTTTTTCTGGTTGTAGCACTAACAAGTGTAACTATCCCTAGCTCGGTCACAAGCATTGGATGGGATGCTTTTTGGGGCTGTAGCAAACTTAACAAGTGTAACTATTCCTAGTTCGGTAACAAGCATTAAAAGATCCGCTTTTTGGGGCTGTAGCAACTTAACAAGTGTAACTATTCCTAGTTCGGTCTTAAGTATTGGATATGAATCTTTTTAGAGGCTGTAGTAGCTTGACGAGTGTAACTATCCCTAGCTCGGTCAGAAGTATTGGAGGGAGTGCTTTTTCGGGACTGTCGCAACTTGACGAGTATCAGTATTTCTAGTTCGGTCACAAGTATTGAGGGGGTGCTTTTTCTGGCTGTAGCCGTTTGACTCGTGTGGTGTTCGAGGGAAAATAAGCCTCCGATGAAAGAAGTTGATTATGGCTTCCCTGCTTTTGGGGAACACTCCAAGCAGTCTTAAGCTGATAGTCCCTAAGGGCGTAAAAAGCGCATACATAGATGCCGGGTATCCTGCGGATAAACTTGTAGAAGAGTAAGGGCAAGCGTGTCCAATCTCGGGTAGCTTGATACGAAAAGGGGGCTGTGGTAAAAGTAATTTTGCCACAGCCCCTTAATCATTGATGTATATTTATTGAGTCCCGTAGGGGCGACACTTCCGAGACGTAAGACAAATGCTCGCGTTATGGTGCCGCTCCTACGGAGCTCGATATTGCTTTTCGTTCGTGTCTACCCAGGGTTGCATATCGGGCTTTGCCCTCATTTCACCCTGGGCTTTTTCAGGAGTGTCGTGCCTACGGCACTCATCTTAGCCAATTGTCAAGTTCCCAATTTATTTGATGTGTTTCCTTTGTATAAGTGCTTGTTATTTCGGGAAAAAGCAGTATCTTTGCAGTGTTTAGTGTGGGGTAGTAGCGTCTATCCTGCAACTGTCCGAGAGATAACTAATTAAGTATAAATAGATTAAAACTAAAAGATGCCTACAATTCAACAATTGGTTAGAAAGGGTCGCGAAGTAATCGTAGAGAAGGGAAAAGAGTCCCTGCTCTAGATTCTTGCCCTCAGCGTCGTGGTGTTTGTGTGCGTGTACACAACTACACCTAAGAAGCCTAACTCTGCAATGCGTAAGGTAGCACGTGTGCGCCTAACAAATTCAAAGGAAGTTAATGCTTACATCCCAGGTGAAGGTCACAACCTTCAGGAACACAGCATCGTGCTTGTTCGTGGTGGTCGTAAAGGACCTTCCAGGTGTGCGTTATCACATTGTTCGTGGTACGCCTCGATACTGCAGGTGTAAAATGGTCGTACTCAGCGTCGTAGTAAGTATGGTGCTAAGCGTCCAAAGCCAGGTCAGGCTGCAGCTCCAGCAAAGGGTAAGAAGTAATTCTGAACGCTAAGCGCGGATACCGCTAACTAACCACCATAAGCCCGAATAGGTCGGGTGCTGAGAGGGTGGCTCAGCGAAAGAAATAGAATTTGAAACCAGTTTTGAGTTCGTTGGATAGGCTAAAACAGGTTGAGTAAATGCCCAAGCGTGGGCGTTGAAGACATTTAGGCAAAAACAACCAATTCGATAAAACGAAAAAAACAGACAATGAGAAAAAGCAAAGCCAAAAAGAGACAGGTACTACCTGATCCCGTATTTGGAGATGTTAAGGTGACTAAGTTCGTTAATCACCTAATGTATGATGGTAAGAAGAGCATTGCTTTCGAAATCTTCTATACAGCTCTACAGATTGTAGAAGGTAAGAAGCAGGATGCTGAGCAGACTGCACTTGACGTGTGGAAGGCAGCTCTAGATAATATCACCCTCAAGTAGAAGTAAAGAGCCGCTGTATCGGTGGTGCTACTTACCAAGTACCAACAGAAATCCGTGCAGAACGCAAGGAGTCTATCAGCATGAAGAACCTTATCCTCTTCGCTCGTAAGCGTGGTGGTAAGACTATGGCTGATAAGCTTGCCGCTGAAATCATGGATGCATTCAATAGCCAAGGTGCTGCGTTCAAGCGCAAGGAAGATATGCACCGTATGGCAGAAGCTAATCGCGCATTCGCACACTTCCGTTTCTAATACTAGCGCGATATGGCAGACTTAAAAACACCTAGAACTTACTCGTAATATCGGTATCATGGCTCACATTGATGCCGGTAAGACTACAACTTCTGAGCGTATCCTATTCTATACTGGTCTTACTCACAAGATCGGTGAAGTACACGATGGTGGTGCTACTATGGACTGGATGGAGCAGGAGCAGGAGCGTGGTATCACGATTACTTCTGCTCGCTACGACTACATTCTGGAACTACGCAGGAACAAAGTATAAAAATCAACCTTATTGACACCCCAGGACACGTAGACTTTACTGTAGAAGTAGAGCGTTCACTTCGTGTTCTTGATGGTGCTGTAGCTACATTCTGTTCAGTAGGTGGTGTACAGCCACAGAGTGAAACAGTATGGCGTCAGGCAGACAAGTATCGTGTGCCACGTATATGCTACGTAAACAAGATGGACCGTTCTGGTGCAAACTACTTCGATGTAGTTCGCCAGATTAAGACTATCCTCGGTGCATCTCCTTGCCCAATTCAGATTCCTGTAGGTCAAGAAGAAACTTTCCGTGGCGTGGTAGACCTCGTTACGATGAAGGCTCTTTACTGGGATGATGAAACAATGGGCGCTAACTATGAGATTGTAGACATTCCAGCTGAACTTCAAGCTGAAGCAGAAGAATGGCGCGATAAGATGCTAGAAGCTCTAGCTGATTGCGATGATATGCTCATGGAAAAAGTATTTCGATGACCCATCTACAATCACAGAAGAAGAAATTCGCGTTGCTATCCGTCGTGGTACTATTGACATGAAGATTTTCCCTGTTCTTTGTGGTTCTTCATTTAAGAACAAGGGTGTACAAACTCTTCTTGACGCTGTAGCAGCATACCTTCCAAGCCCAATGGATACTCCAGTGGTTGAAGGTACAGACCCACGTGATAGCGAGGTGAAGATTACTCGTGAAGTAAGCCCATCTTCACCACTTACAGCTCTTGCATTTAAGATTGCTACAGACCCTTATGTAGGTCGTCTATGCTTCTTCCGTGTATATGCTGGTGAACTTCAGGCAGGTTCTTACGTGTACAACTCACGTAGCGACAAGAAGGAACGTATCTCTCGTCTATTCCAAATGCACTCAAACAAGCAGAACCCAATGGAAGTCATTGGTTGCGGTGATATCGGTGCTGGTGTAGGTTTCAAGGATATCCGTACTGGTGATACTCTTTGTGATGAGAATGCTCCTATTACTCTTGAATCTATGGACTTCCCAGATCCTGTGATCGGTATCGCAGTAGAGCCAAAGACTCAGAAGGATATGGACAAGATGAGCGTAGGTCTCCAGAAGCTTGCTGAAGAAGACCCAACATTCCGCGTTCAGACTAACGAAGAAACTGGTCAGACTGTAATCAGCGGTATGGGTGAGCTTCACCTTGAAATCATTATCGACCGTCTAAAGCGTGAGTTTAAGGTTGAGTGTAACCAAGGTCGCCCACAGGTTAGCTATAAGGAAGCAATCACTCGTCCAGTTGAACTTCGTGAAGTTTATAAGAAGCAGACTGGTGGTCGTGGTAAGTTCGCTGATATCATCGTACGTGTAGAACCAGCTGACGAGTCATTCGAAGGCGAAGGACTACAGTTCGTAGATGAAGTGAAGGGCGGTAACGTTCCTAAGGAATTCATTCCATCAGTACAGAAGGGCTTCCAGAAGGCTATGGCTAATGGTGTGCTTGCTGGTTATGCTGTAGATAAGCTCAAGGTTACTCTTATGGACGGTTCGTTCCACCCAGTGGACTCTGACCAGCTTTCATTCGAAGTAGCAGCTCTTCAAGCATTCAAGAATGCTTCTGCACAGGCAGGTCCAGTTCTTCTAGAGCCAATCATGAAGCTAGAAGTAGTTACTCCAGAAGAAAACATGGGTAACGTAATCGGTGACCTTAACAAGCGTCGTGGTCAGGTAGAAGGACAGGAAACTAGTCCTAGCGGTGCTGTTATCGTTAAGGCTAAGGTGCCTCTAGCTGAGATGTTCGGTTATGTAACACAGCTTCGTACAATCACTTCAGGTCGTGCGACAAGCTCAATGGAGTTCAGCCACTACGCAGAAGTGTCTAACTCAATCGCTCGTCAGGTGCTTGAAGAAGTAGGCGGACGTGTAGACCTAATCAAGTAGTATTACTATTAAAAAAATATGAGCCAAAAGATCAGAATCAAGTTGAAATCTTACGATCACTCATTGCTAGACAAGAGTGCTGAGAAGATTGTGAAGACTGTGAAGGTTACAGGTGCTGTGGTGAGTGGACCAATTCCACTCCCCACACACAAGCGTATCTTTACGGTTAACCGTTCAACGTTCGTAAACAAAAAGTCTCGTGAGCAGTTTGAACTAAGCTCTCATAAGAGACTCATCGACATCCACAACTCTACAGCGGAAACTGTAGATGCGCTAATGAAGCTTGAGCTTCCTAGCGGTGTAGAAGTTGAAATCAAAGTGTGAGCATATTAATTAGAAACTGAAATGCCAGGTTTATTAGGAAAGAAAAATCGGAATGACATCCGTGTTCAGTGCCGAGGGAAAAGAATCTTCCATGCACTGTTATTGAAGTAGGTCCTTGCGTGGTTACGCAGATTAAGACCTTAGAAAAGGATGGCTATGAAGCTCTTCAGTTGGGTTTCTCTGAAGGAAAGGAGAAAAAAACACGTCGAAGCCTCTTCAAGGTCACTTCGCTAAGGCAGGTGTGAGCCCCAAGAGACACTTGGCCGAGTTCAAGGGTTTCGATTGTAGTCAATACAATCTCGGAGATGTGATTGACGTGAACCTTTTTGAAGATACTGTCTTCGTTGACGTAGTTGGTACTTCTAAGGGTAAAAGGATCCCAGGGCGTTGTTAAGCGTCACGGTTTCGGTGGTGTAGGTCAAGCTACTCACGGTCAGCACAATCGTCTTCGTGCCCCAGGTTCTGTAGGTGCGTGTTCGTATCCTGCAAAGGTATTCAAGGGCACCCGCATGGCTGGTCAGACAGGTAATGAACGTGTAACTGTTCAAAACCTCGAAGTAATTAAGGTAATGCCCGAGCACAACCTCCTTCTCGTTAAGGGTAGTGTGCCAGGAGCAAAGGGTTCAATCGTTGTAATCGAAAAAGTAAATGGAACTAAGCGTATATAACATCAAGGGTGAAGATACTGGTCGCAAGATCGTTCTTGATGATGCTGTATTCGGCATCGAGCCCAAGGAGCACGCAGTTTACCTCGATGTGAAGCAATACCTTGCTAACCAGCGTCAGGGAACTCATAAGTCTAAGGAGCGTAGCGAAATCTCAGGTAGTACACGTAAGCTTATCCGCCAGAAGGGTGGTGGTGGCGCTCGTCGTGGTGACATCAACTCTCCACTTCTCGTAGGTGGTGCACGTGTATTCGGTCCAACACCAAGAAGCTACAGCTTCAAGCTCAACAAGAAGCTTAAGGGTCTTGCTCGTCGTAGCGCGCTTTCTAGCCGTGCTGCTGCAGGCGAAATCATCGTAATCGAGAACTTCAACTTCGAAGCTCCACGTACGAAGAATTTTGTTGAACTAACAAAGGCTTTCGGTCTTGAAGGTAAAAAGGCTCTTTTCGTAGCCGAAGAAGTGAGTGCAAATGTTGCTCTATCTGCACGTAACCTCCAGACAGCTTTCGTGGCTAACGCACGTCAGCTAAACACTTATGCAGTACTTAACTGCACTAAGCTTGTTCTTACTGAAGGTGCTGTAGCTGTAGCTAACGAATTGTTTAAGGCATAATAATAGGAGACAAAGACTATGAGAATTATCATTAAGCCTGTTATTACGGAAAAAGACTTCTAAGGATACTGAGAAGTTCGCTAACCGTTATACATTCCGTGTGGCTCCAGATGCCAACAAGATCGAGATTAAGAATGCCGTAGAGGCTATGTACAATGTAAAGGTGGTAAGCGTTAACACGATGAACTACGATGGCAAGCTTAAGGCTCGCTATACTAAGAGTGGTCTTCTTCGTGGTAAGGTAGCAGCTTTTTAAGAAGGCTGTAGTAACGCTTGCTGAAGGTCAAACGATCGACTTTTACGCTAACATCTAAACAGAACAATGGCAATACGTAAACTCAAGCCCACTACTCCGGGTCAGAGACATAAGATTATTGGTGCCTTCGATACGATCACTGCAAGCGCACCAGAGAAATCTCTTGTGATCGGTAAGCGTAAGAGCGGCGGACGTAACAACACTGGTAAGATGACCATGCGCTACATCGGTGGTGGTCACAAGCAGAAGTTCCGCTTCATCGACTTCAAGAGAACTAAGGACGGCATCCCTGCTACAGTTAAGAGCATCGAGTACGACCCAAAACCGTACTGCTCGTATCGCTCTTCTTTACTACGTAGACGGTGCTAAGGCTTACATCCCTAGCTCCTAAGGGTCTAGAAGTAGGTCAGCAAGTAATGAGCGGTGCTGAAGCTGCTCCAGAAGTAGGTAACTGCCTACCACTTGCTAATATCCCAGTGGGTACTATTATTCACAATATCGAACTTCGTCCTGGTCAAGGTGCTAAGATGGTTCGTTCTGCTGGTGCTTTTGCTCAGTTGACTTCTCGTGAAGGTACTTACGTTGTTATCAAGATGCCATCAGGTGAAACTCGCCGTATTCTTTCTGCTTGTAAGGCTACTATCGGTAGCGTAAGCAACGAAGAGCACGCTCTAGAGCGTAGCGGTAAGGCAGGTCGTACACGTTGGCTTGGTCGTCGCCCACGTAACCGTGGTGTTGTGATGAACCCAGTCGATCACCCAATGGGTGGTGGTGAAGGACGTGCTTCTGGGGGACACCCACGTAGCCGTAAGGGCATCTACACTAAGGGTCTGAAGACACGTGCTCCGAAGAAACATTCTTCTAAGTACATCATTGAAAGACGTAAGAAGTAATTGATTAAACAACGAATTTATGAGTCGTTCACTTAAGAAAGGTCCATATATCAATCTCAAACTAGAGAAGAAGGTCTTGGCGATGAATGAGTCTGGTAAGAAGGCTGTCATCAAGACATGGGCACGTGCTTCAATGATTAGTCCTGACTTTCGTAGGGCACACCATTGCAGTACATAATGGTCAAAAGTTTATCCCCGTTTTCGTAACGGAGAACATGGTAGGTCACAAGCTTGGTGAGTTCTCACCAACACGTACTTTCCGTGGTCACGGTGGTAACAAGAAGAAGTAATCGGCTGAAGTATAATACACTTCAGAATTAATAGTACATATTAAGAGAAATGGGTAATAGAAAAAGACTTTCAGCCGATGCTCGTAAGGAAGTACGTAAGAATGAGTACTTCGCTTCACTACGCAACGTGCCTACATCTCCTCGCAAGATGCGTCTTGTGGCTGATATGGTGCGTGGTATGGAAGTGAGCCGCGCTCTAGGAGTGCTAAAGTTCTCTAACAAAGAGGCTGCTGCACGCGTAGAGAAGCTCCTTCGCTCGGCTATCGCCAACTGGGAACAAAAAGAATGGTCGTACCGCTGAGGACGGCGAGCTATACATCACACGTATTTTTCGTTGATGGTGCTGCTACTCTTAAGCGTATGCGTCCTGCTCCACAAGGTCGTGGATACAGAATTCGCAAGCGTTCAAATCACGTAACGATTTTCGTGGATACTAAAAAAACTAAGCAAGCAGATGGGACAGAAGACAAATCCAATAAGTAATCGCCTTGGGTACATCCGTGGATGGGACTCAAACTGGTATGGTGGAAACAAGTACAGCGATAAGCTTCTTGAAGACTATCGCCTACGTGCCTATCTGAAGGTTAAGCTAGCTAACGCTAGTGTTTCACGTATCGTGATTGAGCGTGCTTTGAAGCTTGTGACAATCACTATTTGCACAGCTCGCCCCTGGTTTCGTTATCGGTAAGGGTGGCGAAGGTGTAGATACACTCAAGGAACAACTAAAGAAGATCACGAACAAGGAAGTTCAGATCAATATATTCGAGGTACGCAAGCCTGAAATTGACGCTGCTATCGTAGCGGACAATATCGCTCGCCAACTCGAAGGTAAGATTGCCTACCGTCGTGCAGTGAAGATGGCTATTGCCGGAGCAATGCGCGGTGGTGCAGAGGGTATCAAGGTTCAGGTTTCAGGTCGTCTCAATGGTGCTGAGATTGCACGTAGCGAGATGTATAAGGAAGGACGTACTCCATTACATACGCTCCGTGCCGACATCGACTATGCTACAGCTGAAGCTCTAACTAAGGTAGGTATCCTAGGTATCAAGGTGTGGATCTGTAAGGGTGAGGTTTACGGTAAGCGTGACCTAGCTCCTAACTTCACACAACCTAAGGGTGCTCAGCGCGATGGTGGTCGCCGCGATGGCGGTAGATCTAACCGTGGTGGTAAGAAGAGAGGCAATCGCTAATTTAATCAACACGTAAACAGAGATGTTACAACCAAGAAAAACCAAATTTAGAAGAGTTCAGAAGGGACGCGCTAAGGGTAACGCTATGCGTGGTAATCAGCTTGCTTTCGGCTCTTTCGGTATCAAGTCTCTGGGTACACGCTGGATTACCGGCCGTCAAATTGAAGCTGCTCGTATCGCGGTAACGCGTTACATGCAGCGTCAAGGTCAGGTATGGGTGCGTATCTTCCCAGATAAGCCAATCACTAAGAAGCCTGCCGACGTCCGAATGGGTAAGGGTAAGGGTTCTCCAGAAGGCTTCGTGGCTAATGTGACTCCAGGACGTATGCTCTTCGAAATCGAAGGCGTTTCTTACGAAATCGCTAAGGAAGCTCTACGTCTTGCAGCTCAGAAGCTACCAGTAGTTACTAAGTTTGTAGTTCGTCGTGACTACGATATGTCTAACTCTAATCTTTAATTAGCACAATGAAGAAGGCTGAACTAAAGAAGACGCTTAAGGCACTTAGCACTGCTGAATTACAGGAGCGTTTGACAGCAGAAACTGCTCGCATACAATAAGAAAAAGCATTGATCACGCTGTGTCTCCAGTGGACAACTCTGCTGACCTACGCCGTCAGCGTCGTGAGCTTGCTCAGATTAAGACTATCCTCCGTGAGCGTGAGCTCTCTAATAACTAATAGGGTCCCATGGAAAGAAGACTAAGAAAAGAACGCGTTGGTGTTGTTTCTAGCAACAAGATGGATAAGACCATCACTGTTGCCGTAAAGTGGAAGGAAAAAGCACCCTATCTACGGTAAGTTCGTTAATAAGACGAAGAAGTACCATGCTCACGATGAGAAGAACGAGTGTAATATCGGTGATACTGTACGTATCATGGAAACTCGTCCTCTTAGCCGTACTAAGAGATGGAGACTAGTAACAATCACAGAAAGAGCAAAAGTAATATGATACAGCAAGAGTCAAGACTAGTAGTAGCTGATAACAGCGGTGCTAAGGAAGCCCTCTGTATCCGTGTCCTCGGTGGTACGCGTCGTCGCTATGCCTCTGTAGGTGATGTTATCGTAGTATCAATTAAGAGCACTATTCCTTCTAGCGATGTGAAGAAGGGTAGCGTTTCAAAGGCAATCATCGTTCGTACAAAGAAGGAAGTGCGTCGTGCTGATGGTTCATACATCCGTTTCGATGACAACGCTTGTGTTCTTCTGAACGCTCGCTGGTGATATGCGTGCAAGCCGTATCTTCGGTCCTGTAGCACGTGAGCTTCGTAACGCTAACATGAAAATCGTTTCACTAGCGCCTGAAGTGCTTTAATAAAGTAAGTAAGTAATGAGTAAATTACATATCAAGAAGGGCGACCAAGTGCTTGTCCTCGCAGGTAAGGATAAAGGTGTTAAGGCTGAAGTCCTCGAAGTACTTGTAGAGAAGCAGCGCGCTATCGTGAAGGGTGTAAATATCATCACGAAGCATGCTAAGCCAAGTGCTAAGAACCCTCAGGGTGGTATCGTTAAGACGGAAGCACCTATCCACATCTCTAATCTGATGGTGGTAAACCCTGAGACAGGTAAGGCTGCACGTGTAGGTCGCACACGCAACGAAGCTGGTAAGCTCGTGCGTATTTTCAAGAACCCCTCTAAGATTAAGAACAACTAATGAGCAATACAGCAAGTCTTAAGAACGAATACAAAGAACGTATCGTTCCTGCTCTTATCGAGCAGTTCGGCTATAAGAGCCGTATGCAGGTGCCTGTGCTCAAGAAGATCGTGATCAATCAGGGTCTCGGTATGGCTACTGGCGATAAGAAGATTATTGACGTAGCTATCGCAGAACTCTCTGCTATCACAGGTCAGAAGGCTGTGCCTACGCTATCAAAGAAGGATATTTCTAACTTCAAGCTTCGTAAGAAGATGCCTATCGGTGTTATGGTAACACTTCGCCGTGAGCAGATGTACGAATTCCTAGAACGTCTTGTACGTGTGGCTCTCCCACGTATCCGTGACTTCAAGGGTATCGATAGCAAGCTTGATGGTCGTGGTAACTATACTCTAGGTATCAGCGAACAGATTATCTTCCCTGAAATTAACCTAGATAGCATCACTAAGATTCTAGGTATGAACATCACGTTCGTAACTAGCGCACAGACAGACGAAGAAGGTTACGCTCTACTTAAGGAGTTTGGTCTTCCATTCAAGAACGCTAAGAAGGCATAATAGAAGATATGGCAAAGGAATCAATGAAAGCACGCGAAGTTAAGCGTGCTAAGCTCGTAGCTAAGTACGCCGCTAAGCGTGCTGCTCTTAAGGAAATTGTTCGTACTGGCTCTATCGAAGATGCATTCGAAGCTGCTCAGAAGCTCCAGTCTCTTCCAAAGAATGCGCTTCCTGTACGTCTACACAACCGTTGTACAATGACAGGTCGTCCAAAGGGTTATATGCGTCAGTTCGGTATTTCACGTATCCAATTCCGTGAAATGGCTGCTGCTGGTCTTATCCCAGGCGTTAAAGAAAGGCTAGCTGGTAAGCTTTTAGCTTTTATATAAATCTAATATCCCCCTCATTGCTTTTACGCAGTGAGGGGGATATTGTTTTCTCCATGTGGTGTTTGTTCTTAGGGTGAATACGAAACTTTCCATCTATAGAGAATAATGGGGCGAAATCGGACTAAGCTGGATAAAAATAATGCCAAATGTAACATATGTTTCACTTCGAGGCAAATGCTTTTTATACTTTTTGATCTCGAACTCGTGTACTAAGCACACATGTTCTCTATCAACTTTCATTACTAATAACTAACTAATAAACAAATGACACCAAAAGAAATTATGGTATGCCTTAGGGGCTGTACTCATACTCTCTTTTGCTGTCCTTGGGTTCTTTCGGGATTGAAATCTTCCGTAGTATGCCACCTTTCCCAACTAAGGTTGTAACTACTGATGGAAAAAGTTCTTTTTGAAGGACAGGATATCAAAGATGGTCAAAATGTTTGGCAATCTATTGGAGGACAAACTGTCGGGAGTATTTGGGGACATGGTGCATATATTGCGCCAGACTGGAATGCAGACTATTTACATCGCGAGTCTGTGCTAATGCTCAAGAAGCTCGCTGAACGAGATAGCTTAAATTATGACACTCTTTCGGAGGCTGATAAGGCAAAGTATCAGGTGCTTCTTCAGAATGAGTTACGTAAGAATACCTATGATCCTAATACTGGAATCATAACATTTAGCCCACTTAGGGCAGAAGTGGCTCGTGAAGTTGGTCAGCATTACACTAAGCTCTTTCTCGGAGATAACTCTCCTGAGTATAAGAAACTTCGTAAGGCTTATGCTCTTCGAGAGAAATCACTAGATGATGCTAATCGTATGGCTCAGATGAATGCCTTCTTTGCATGGTCTTCATGGGTCTGCGTAACTAACCGCCCTGGTGATAATGTGAGTTATACTAATAACTGGCCTCATGACCCTGTATTGGGTAACATTGCTCCAACATCATTACATCTATGGTCAGGGTTTAGTGTCTTGATTCTATTGACGGCTGTTGGTATCTTAGTTTACTATCATGCTCAATCTAAGGAAGAGGAAGTTCTGTCTCCTAGTTCAGATCCTTTGAGAGGAATGAAGCCTACTGCTTCTATGAAAGGCTAGCCTCAAGTACTTCTGGATTGTGTCTGCGTTGATGCTAGTTCAGATGACTTTGGGAGCAGTGACTGCCCACTATGGAGTAGAAGGAGATGCGCTATTTGGCTTACCTATTCAGGATTTCTTGCCTCAAGCAGTTTCTCGTAGTTGGCATGTACAGTTAGCTATTCTTTGGATTGCTACTTCTTGGTTGGCTACAGGATTGTATATCGCTCCAGCTGTTTCGGGTAATGAACCCAAGTATCAAGCCTTAGGAGTTAATATCCTTTTTGGTGCTCTTGTGTTTGTTGTGGTAGGTTCTCTCATCGGTCAGTGGATGGGCGTCATGCAGAAGCTCGGTCTAATAGAGAACTTCTGGTTAGGGTCATCAAGGATATGAATATGTAGAGCTTGGTCGCATTTGGCAAATACTTCTTCTTGTAGGTTTGGTTCTATGGCTCTTCTTAATGATTCGAGCTCTTATTCCTGCTCTTAGACGTAAGGATGAGAATCGCCATCTTTTGACGCTCTTTATCATTGCATCCTTGGCAATCGCATTCTTCTATGCAGCAGGACTTATGTATGGTCGTCAGAGCCATATGGCTATTGCTGAATATTGGCGTTGGTGGGTAGTGCACCTTTGGGTGGAAGGCTTCTTTGAAGTCTTTGCAACTGTTGTTGCTGCTTTCCTATTCTGTCGTCTTGGTTTGCTGCGTATTAAGTCAGCAACGACATCAGTACTCTTCTCTACGATTATATTCTTAGCTGGAGGAATATTAGGTACTTGCCACCACCTTTATTTTAGTGCTACCCCAACAGCTGTTTTAGCTCTTGGTGCTACGTTTAGTGCATTAGAGATAGTTCCTCTTGTTTTGATTGGGATGGAAGCCTATCACAACTATAAGCTTTCGAAGGCTACAAAATGGTTAGAAGATTATAAGTGGCCTATCTATTGCTTTATTGCAATGTGTTTCTGGAATTTCTTAGGAGCAGGTATCTTTGGTTTTGCCATTAATCCTCCTATTGCACTTTATTATTTGCAAGGGCTGAATACGACTGCTGTACATGGACATGCTGCTCTGTTTGGCGTATATGGTATTTTGGGTATCGGTTTGATGTTATTCTGCTTAAGAGGCTTGTATCCAGACTATAAGTGGAATGATCGTCTTATTGGTACTGCATTTTGGATGATTAATATAGGCTTATTCCTCATGGTAACTATTAGTGTATTACCAATAGGTATTATGCAGGCACATGAGTCTATAACTAATGCCTATTGGTCGGCTCGATCAGCAGAATTCCTCCAACAAGATATTATGCAAACTATTCGTTGGATGCGTGTTCCTGGAGATGTGCTTTTAGGTCTAGGTGAGTTATTACTCGTTATCTTTATTTTTTTGGTCTACAGTTTGGTTGGTCAAGAAAAGAGAAGCGATAGAATTTCAACTGGATAGAATGAACTCCGATAAACTACTAGCTTAGGGTAGTTTATCGGAGTTTTCTATTTAGCTTTGTATCTTTGTAGCAAATTAGATGAAATAGATGAAACAGAGGTTATTGGCATTAGATGCGATTAAGGGGCTTGCTATCATGATGGTCGTAATGGGGCATATTTATACATTTGCAGATAATGATAGTTTTGCGGCTCCTAGTTATGTGGAAAAATTTTTATTGGAGGACTCCAAATTCCGTTATTCATACTTGTTGCAGGGATTTTCTCTCAGAAAAAAATGACTCAATGGGATGAGTATAAAGGCTATTTTAAGGATAAAATAATACGTCTACTTATTCCAGTTTTCTTGATTTTTCCATTATTTACCCTGTGGCATGATGGGAGGGTTCATTTGAGTGGGATCTATACATATCAGTATTGGTTTACTATTAATTTATTCCTTTACTTTACGATATTCATCCTTCAGAGAGCTTCTGTTGATTGGCTACTAGCACGATTAAAAACAGAAAAAGAGAATAGGGTAATTGATGTGTGTTTACATCTGACCTTTTGCTGTATTAGTATATTACCTATCAGTGGATTTTTCTCCCTCAGATTTATCCTCCAATAGAGAACTATTTTGTTGTTGTTAGGGAGAGGATAGCATGGTATTATCCTTATCTCGTGTTAGGGTTTCTAATAGGACGGTTTAATCTTATTGATGTCTTTCAAAAACATGGGGTTGCAGCGATAGCATTTATATTCTTTTGTTTGGGATTGTGTTTTTATTAGAGGGTGGCAAGGTCTTGAGGGTGGAATGCCTTCGTATGTATGGAATAACATGTACAGGATAATTGCTCCAGCTTTCTTTTATCCTATGTATATATGTATTTTAGTTCTTGGGAGAAACTTGGAGGTAAGGTCTTCAAAGTATTTGTTTTGATGGGGCAGTGGTCTATGCCAATTTATTTTATTCATTACTTTTTCTTCCAGTATTTCCCGGAATGCGCCCTTTTTCTGGTATCGATAGTCCCAGATCAGCGTTTGAGCTTAGAGTTTTTGATTTATTTCGGGGGAGCTGTGCTGACTTTTAGTACCCTACCTTGGCGATTATTTGGTGTATCAAACTTAATCCATATCTTGATTTCTTCCTCTTTGGGGAGAAAGCATAGATTGCTCAAGAAGTAATCCCAAAAAACAGAGATGCGATAGAGTCTTCATCCCGACTCTATCGCATCTTTGTAAGTGGGGGAGGGAGAAGAGCGTAGTTGCTAGATACTTAAAAAAAGTTATATCTTTGTGCATGATGGTACAGAAGATGCGTCAAAGAATAGGCATCATTTTCCTAAGTCTCTTCGTGAGTCTGATAGCAATGATGTCCTTGCACGGAGTCTGCGAGCAAGACAGACACTGCGTGCAAACGACTTCTACTCTCGTTAAAGGTCATCATCTAGCTGAGCAAATAGATAAGTCAGAATGTCCTATTTGCCACTTCCTCCATACTCCATTTCTAGCTAAAGTCATTTTGCCCGATGTGTCTTTTCATTGCTTTGGGTATTGCTTTGCTGTGGTGTGCGGTAAGAGCTAGTGAACAATCATCGGTTCCTCTTAGTCTTTTGCTGAGAGGACCTCCTACACATTAATTCAGTCTTAGGTTTCATTACCAACAGATTTATCACAAATAGAGACTGCCCGATGGCTTTCAAGATAGGAAGTCTTGCTTGCCATTTGTCTGAGTTCTTGTGGGTCTTCTACTGAAAGTAGAAAAGGCCTAGGGAAACATATGACCTTAGCGTAGGATTATGCGCATTGGGATTGGTCTCACGATGGGCTACTATGTCCAAGCTGAACATTAAGATTACCTTAACTTAATTATCAATACATTTATGTATCAGCCATCTAAAGCTGGGTACAGATGGAGCTGTATGGCCCTATTGGGCTGTGGTGCTTTCGTTGTGCCCATGCAGGCGGCACAGAGTATTAGACCATGGCATACCGGTGAAGAGGTGTCTAAGTCGATTGTTGTGCCCTCTATCCCGGAGAGGATAGATTCGCTTAGTCATACCGATAAGGGTAAGACGCACCATTTATCAGAAGTCCTTGTTAAGGCTTCAAGACCAGTTGTTTCATCTAATGTGGTCGCTAAGAAAATCTCGGCAGTTACGCTTGAGCGTAATCTTGGGCGTAGTTTAGCTCAGATGCTGACGGAGGTTAGTGGCGTGACGATGCTTCAGACCGGAACGACGACAGCTAAACCTGTTATTCATGGCATGTATGGGAACGCGTGTCCTGATTATGAATAATGGTGTCCGTCAGTCAGGGGCAGCAGTGGGGAGAAGACCATGCGCCAGAGGTGAGTGTCGATGCCAATGATGAGGTGCATGTCCTGAAAAGGAGCAGAGGCAGTTGCTTATGGTTCGGAAGCCCATAGCTGGCGTAATTCTCCTAGGGACAGAAATCATTGCCTTATGGGGGAGAGGCTGTCAGCGGAACTCTTGCCACAAGCTATGGAAGCAATGGTCGCCGTTATTCAGGCTTGCTCAAGCTAGAAGGGCTGTTCCCTAAATTGTCTTCTTTGGCTTAGCGAGGACAAGTATCTTATTCTCATGGTGGAGATAGAGAGACTGCCAAGTATTTGCTAGAGAATACGGGTGTGCGTGAGTTGGATTATTCTCTTTCTCTTGGTTGGCGTCATGACCTTTGGTCTCTGGAGGGTTACTTCAGTCAGTATCGCAACAAAACAGGACTGCTTCCCTCAGGTCACCTTAAGAATAGTAACGATATTCAGACGCTTATAGACCTAGGGCAACCACAGACGTTCCGCCCATTCTCGTATGAGATTGATTTCCCTTATCACGATGTTGTTCATAGTCTCTACCTCGTTAAGAGTAAGTATAGAGGAGGGCGTTGGGGTAACTTCAGTGTGAATGCCTCTATGCAGTCTGATGAACGCAATGAGTTTAATATCCGCCGTAATAATCGCTCGTCGTCGCCTACACTTGCGCTCAACCTTACAAGTTATCAGCTTGATGCTCTTTGGCAGAAGCCTTACAATAGATGGAATACGGAGCTAGGTGTGCATTTAAATAGCACTGATAACTATAGCACTCCTGATACGGGTGTACCTCCTATTATCCCCAACTATACAGAGCTAGGCTATGCCTTTCATTTAGTGCAGAAGTATTCATCTCCTAAATGGGGTGCCGAGCTAGGCTTGCGTATTGACCAGTTGGCTCTAGCTGTTGATGGTTATAATATCTTCCGTGAGCATGTACAAGCTCAGCGTAATTTTACGAACCTAACTTATAGCCTTGGTGGGCACTATCGTCCAAATAAAGCATGGACGCTAACGAGTCAGTTGGGTTTGGCTTTCCGTGCGCCACATGTGCATGAGCTGTACAGCATCGGGAATCAGCACGGAGCTGCAATCTTCATTAAAGGAGATAGCACGCTTAGAAGTGAACGTGGATATAAGTGGGTGAATTCGGTATCCTATACGGGAGAGCGTTTATCGTGCTCACTAGAAGCCTACTTGCAGTTAATCAATGGCTATATATATGAGTCACCTGACCGAGATAGCGAAAATAGACCTGAGTACTATACGACTATATCAGGTACTTATCCTTCATTTAGTCAAAGGCAAGAAGATGCATTCTTCCGTGGTGTAGACCTTGAGGCTTCTTATCGCTTGCCGATTGATGGCTTGACTTATCGCGCTCAAGCGTCAATGGTGTGGGCTAATGCCCTCAAGTCAGGAGCACTCTTCCCTTATATCCCTAGCTTCCGTTTTTCACATGCTTTGCAGTGGGCTTGGGGCGTATCAGAGTCTTTGTCCTTGGACTTTGCACTCAAGCATATGCACGTAGCCAAACAAACTCGTTTTGACCCAAGCATAGATATTGCAGCTGCGCCAGATGCATACAATCTCGTTGGTCTTGAGTTTAGCTGTACCAAGAAGCTAAAGCGAGGAAGTTTACGCTTCTTATTGACGGGAGACAATATGCTCAATACGCTCTATAAGGAGTACACTAATAGGGCGCGTTATTATGCTCACGATGCTGGACGTGATATTCGTTGTAGCCTTGTTTATTCTTTCTAGAGGTGGGGTTCTTGCTCTTTGTCCTTCAGAAAAAAATGCTTCCCTGTGAAGTACACGAATAAGTAATCAATTATATAATAAATCAATATGAATTTGTCCCGATTAAGTAGTGGCATTTTGAGTTTGCTCGCTACTCTCTTTGTTTTCAGTTGTTCGCCTGCCGCTCCCAAGCAAGCTGTAGATGAAACGAAGCATAAAAAACATGATGACCCTTCTGCGGTAGTTTTTCGTCTAACAAAAGGCTAATCTAGCTAATCCAGCGAAATGGAATGATAGTCCAACGCTAAAAGATGTAACTCTTACTGATGAGGTTCAGGAAATGCACCTCTCTTTAACACGTAAGGGTTTCCTTGCAGATGGTGAGAAAGGACTTAAGGAATGGAAGGTTAAGAGTACTGTGACCGAGCCTAATACTGTTTACTTGCTTGAAATCTTTTATAAGGATGCTCAAGATAAACTGATGAATGGTCAATTTATTGAGAATGGTCAAGACCTTATCCACCAGCATTTCTTCCGTCGTTATGCAGAATATGTGTCTCCCGAAGATGGCATTAAGCGTGTATATCCTGTTCCCAATGCAGAAGAACTAGGCTTTGATTATCGTTATGCAGATGTATCGCCTTGGAATAAACCTTATACAGACCCTGCGAGTATGTTTACTGGTAATACCAATCCTATGGGTTTCAAGGGGCTTATTCGTTTTACCGAGGAGGATATAAGATTTCACATAACAATCTTATTGATGCATGCTCACGAACCTAAGGCTAGATTTGATAAGGCTAAGAAGGTTCAGATATTCATGCCTTTCTATAATAATGATGCTTTCAGAATCAATCAAGAAGCAGATATCTCTCTTGATGTAGCTGTTTCTGTAGACAAGGCTACCAAAGACCAGCGTATAGAGCGTCTTCGTAAATAATAACTCTTAAAATAATATTCAGTAATCTATTATTCTTTAATTATGAACAAGTATCAAAAAAATCGTTCAAAAAGGCTTTTCGCTGTGTGCGCACTAGCTGCTCTCTCTCTGAGCTGTGTGGGTAAGGATGAGCCTACTAAATCAACTCCCGCACCTGTACCTGCTCCTACTGGACAGAAGAGTGAGAGTAATGTAGCTAAAGCTTGTCGTTCGCTTCCCAAATCGGACACTTGCATGGGGCTAAGAGCTCCACCACCTGCCTAGTGAGTCTGTTCTTGCAAATAAGAACTTGCAAGATGACCAGCAACTTACATTTAAGCTCGTTGATGGTAAGTGGATGCGTGTTGATACCCTGATGGTACAGAATGGCGACAAGACAGAGACTATCCAAGGGCTAGATAAGCTCCTTGCTTATCGCTGGCACGATACGAGAAAAGGCTAATCCTTTTACAGGAGAGATTTCTGGTTCGGATTATCCCCAGTATGGTTTGCTTCTTGAAAGCTTATGATGCTCAGGGTAAGCTCCTCAATCTGGAGAGATTGCTCAGAAAGATGCTTATCAGTTCTTCCTATATCCATCCGATATTAAGGATTATGATACTAATAAGGCTATTAAGGCTGATGCTGACTATAAAAAAATATCATGACTTATACTTGCTTGGATACAGAGGTTTACAATAAGTCTGCACATAGGGGTACGACTAAGTTCCGTAGTGCGCAAGATCCTATCAACTATAAGGGTTATATAATCTTCCCAATACTAGGTTCGTCATTCAACTTTAACATTGATCTCTACCATACGACTAAGGGTAAGCTAGAGGGTGGAAAGGCTTCGGAATACTATCAGCCTAATGCGACTGTGAAGCAAGGCGAATTGATCGCTCACTTGAGCATTCCTTTGATTGTCTTTGCACCCTACACAATGAAGCAGTATGCAAGTACAAAGGATATTAAAGCTCATTGATGGCTATAGAAGATTTCTCAAGAATATACCTGAAGAGGAAGACCCTGATGGCGCTGAGGTTAAGTTGGCCCAAGATGCAGCACGCCGTTTGGAAAAATCTTTGGTAAGCCTTGGAATAAGATTGGTTCAGACTTTACGCACAATGACTTGGCTCCTCGTGCGAGTGAGTCTACAGGCGGTAAAGCTTCTACTAGTCTTATTATTTAGTTTTATTTTCTTGGAGTGGGGCTGTGCCGGTATGGCATAGCCCCACTCTTTTAGTGTTTAGCATATATGTCCCGAAATAAGTACGACGTACTCGTTGTCGTGAGTACACGCACTTACAATGATAAGTACACGTAAACACTTCAGTAAGTACATGCTGTACATAAATTTGTAAGTACGTAGTACTTTTCTGGAGACTTCAGCTGTAGTCTGTACAAACTACACGTGTAGTCTCTTCAAACTACGGCTGAAGTTTGCACAGCCTTCGCTGAGGTTTTGAGAATAGGAAACTTAGTCTTTGCTTTTTTTACTTAGGTTATCAAGTAATTTCAATGCTTGAAATGAAACTTTGGAAGGGCTTATCTACGTTTTCACCACCAATTTCTTTGTTATTTTTAATGTGCTTGTCCTTTGTTGTCTATGCTTGGGTAGTCTAAGGCTTCTCGCATCATTATCAAACATCCTCAAAAATAATTTTCCTCAGTTAAATCTCTGAATTTAATGTGTTTAATGAAATACAGCCACACGCCCTAGAAAAAAATAATTTGTGGAAATATTTGGAGGGAAAGAAAAGTTTGTATTACCTTTGCACTCGCAAACGACAGGGAAGCCGACGCAAGCGAGCGGGGCGGTCGGGAGCGAAAAGGGCTTAAGAAAACGAAAGCCGATAAGGTTAGTCAGGCGAGTGATTGGGACTAATTGACATTAGAGAGATCTTTGAGATATTTGATATTGACAATTTATACAGAAGTGTAGTACAAGAAACGTTTAGAGAAATCTAACCGTCAATTGAAAACTAGGTAACAAAAAAACTCTGATAAATAACGAAAGGAAAGACATCCTAAATAAGCCAGACAAAAGAAACAAACAAATCAAAAATATAACAGTGAAGAGTTTGATCCTGGCTCAGGATGAACGCTAGCGATAGGCTTAACACATGCAAGTCGAGGGGCAGCACAAGGTAGCTTGCTATCTGGGTGGCGACCGGCGCACGGGTGCGTAACGCGTATGCAACTTGCCCTATACAGGAGGATAACCCGTCGAAAGACGGACTAATACTGCGTATGCTCACAGCTTGGCATCAAGTGGTGAGGAAAGAAATTCGGTATAGGATAGGCATGCGTCCCATTAGCTTGTTGGTGAGGTAACGGCTCACCAAGGCAACGATGGGTAGGGGAACTGAGAGGTTTATCCCCCACACTGGTACTGAGACACGGACCAGACTCCTACGGGAGGCAGCAGTGAGGAATATTGGTCAATGGGCGAGAGCCTGAACCAGCCAAGTCGCGTGAAGGATGACTGTCTTATGGATTGTAAACTTCTTTTATACGGGAATAACAAGAGTCACGTGTGACTCCCTGCATGTACCGTATGAATAAGCATCGGCTAACTCCGTGCCAGCAGCCGCGGTAATACGGAGGATGCGAGCGTTATCCGGATTTATTGGGTTTAAAGGGTGCGTAGGCGGTTTGTTAAGTCAGCGGTGAAATCTAGAGGCTCAACCTCGAAACTGCCGTTGAAACTGGCGAACTTGAGTGTAGATGAGGTAGGCGGAATTCGTGGTGTAGCGGTGAAATGCATAGATATCACGAGGAACTCCGATTGCGAAGGCAGCTTACTAAGGTACAACTGACGCTGAAGCACGAAAGCGTGGGTATCAAACAGGATTAGATACCCTGGTAGTCCACGCAGTAAACGATGATAACTGGGCGTATGCGATATACAGTATGCTCCTAAGCGAAAGCGTTAAGTTATCCACCTGGGGAGTACGCCGGCAACGGTGAAACTCAAAGGAATTGACGGGGGCCCGCACAAGCGGAGGAACATGTGGTTTAATTCGATGATACGCGAGGAACCTTACCCGGGATTGAAATGTAGATGACAGGCGGTGAAAGCTGCTCTCCCTTCGGGGCATCTATGTAGGTGCTGCATGGTTGTCGTCAGCTCGTGCCGTGAGGTGTCGGCTTAAGTGCCATAACGAGCGCAACCCCTGTCTACGGTTGCCATCAGGTGATGCTGGGAACTCCGTAGAGACTGCCGTCGTAAGGCGTGAGGAAGGTGGGGATGACGTCAAATCAGCACGGCCCTTACATCCGGGGCGACACACGTGTTACAATGGTATGGACAGAGGGCAGCCACTTGGCGACAAGGAGCAAATCCCTAAACCGTATCACAGTTCGGATTGGAGTCTGCAACTCGACTCCATGAAGCTGGATTCGCTAGTAATCGCGCATCAGCCATGGCGCGGTGAATACGTTCCCGGGCCTTGTACACACCGCCCGTCAAGCCATGGGAGTCTGGAGTACCTAAAGTCCGTAACCGCAAGGGTCGGCCTAGGGTAATACAGGTGACTGGGGCTAAGTCGTAACAAGGTAGCCGTACCGGAAGGTGCGGCTGGAACACCTCCTTTTTGGAGACTTGTTTAGGTATCCTTCGTTAAGAGTAGGTTACTAGAATAATGAGGTTAGAGTCCCTAAACGGACTACACTCTGTGTCGATATCGCTTAAATATCTCTCTCCCATAAGGCACTCGATACTCACAAGTATCGGGTGCTTTTCTTTTTTCTATAAGGCTATTTCTGTAACTTTGTGGCAATTATGATAGATGGTCAAACGAAGCAACGTATAATCGATGCTGCTAATATATTAGAGGTTGTTCAGGACTTTGTGAGCTTACGGCGCAGTGGCGTAAGCTATGTGGGCTTATGCCCATTTCATAGCGACCGCAAACCTAGCTTCTATGTCTCTCCGAGTAAGAACGTCTGTAAGTGTTTTCTCTTGTGGAGAGGGTGGCTCGCCCGTTCATTTTATTATGAAGCATGAACAGCTCTCATACAATGAAGCACTTCGCTATTTGGCTAAGAAGTATCATATTGAGATTGTTGAGCGAGAAGAAACGGACGAGGAGAAAAAAAGGCAGCCAGTGAACGACAAAGTTTGTTTATCCTCAATGATTATGCCCAAAAAGTTTTTTTTGTAGACCAGCTACACAATACGGATGATGGACGTAATATAGGCTTAAGTTACTTTCGTGAGAGAGGTTTACGCCCTGATATAATAGAGAAGTTTGGGCTTGGTTATGCTCCTGAGCTAAGGGATATATTCACTAAGCAAGCCTTGACAGCGGGTTATCCTATCGAAAGACTTACGGCTGTGGGCTTATCTATTCAGTATGAAGATAAGCCACCGCATGACCGTTTCCGTGGTCGTGTGATATTCCCCGTACGCAATCTGAGTGGTCAGTATGTTGCCTTTGGTGGACGTATCATGGGCAAGGCTGATAAGACCGCTAAGTATATTAACTCCCCAGAAAGTCTTATTTACTCCAAGAGCCGAGAGCTGTATGGACTTTATCAAGCTAAGCAGGCTATAAGCAAGGCTAATAAGTGCTACCTTGTGGAGGGTTATACCGATGTTATCTCTATGCATCAGTCGGGTGTGGAGAATGTCGTCGCTAGTAGTGGAACGGCTCTTACTGTACAGCAAATTCGCTTAATTAGGCGTTTTACGGAGCGTGTGACAGTGCTTTATGATGGCGATAATGCTGGTATTAAAGCGGCTCTAAGGGGTATAGACCTTCTTCTTGAAGAGGGCTTAGATATTAAGGTGGTGCTCTTACCTGAGGGTGAGGACCCTGATAGCTATGCGCAGAAGCACAGCCGTCAGGAGCTTTTGGATTTCTTGGATGCCGAAGAGACGGATTTTATTCACTTTAAGATACGTCTTTATCAGAGTGAGATGCAGCGTGACCCTATTCGCAGGGCCGAACTAATTAAAGATGTCTTGCGTACGATTGCACTTATCCCTGATACGATTAGACGAACTGTCCTTATTCAGAGTAGTGCGGCTCTTCTTAATATGGATGAGGCTTTGCTTAAGTCCGAAGTGGCTAAGTTTAGAGCTCAAGGTTATCATGCCCACAATCATCCGCAAAGCGTTCCCACTGCTCCTGTGGTGGAGACTCAACCCGAAGTTATCAACAATGCAGAGGAGGCAGATACGAGTGAGCCTGCATTTAATGCACAAGAATACCAGCCCAAGTTTCAAGAGATTAGTCTGATTAACTTGTTGATACAAAAGGGTAATACGGATATTCTTGCTCTTGTGGAAGACGAAAAGGGCGAACTTATCTACACTGAGTATAAGCTAGGTGCATATATTCGTGAAGAACTGGAGCTTGATGGTTTACTTGATAGTGTATCGCCTTTTTGTTTGGATATGCTCAATGAAACCGTAGATGTTTGTTTGGCTCAAAATGTCTTGTGTTCGGAGTATTTCTCTAATCACGAGCATGAGGCTATTCGTCGCCTTGCAGCAGATTTGCTCTCAAAAGATATGAACCATCATAGCAGTCAACCTGAGGAAGAGGACTACCGCATGAATGCTTTCTCTCAGAAGTTGGCTAATGCGCTTGATGAGTCGTCGAAGCAGGAGATTTTGGCAGAGCAAGCTCTCTATCTAGCCGAGCGTAAGCAGAAGATGATGATTGCAGAGGGAAATAAGGCTCTGTGGGAACTTGACCAAATTAGAATGGCTGTTGTGCTAGATAACATCCATAAGATACAAGAAGAGATGGTTCAGGCTGAGCGTGAAGGCGATTTCGAGCGCGTACTCCGTCTTCTGAAAGAACTGCAGGCGGAGAATGCTTTTAAGCAAGAACTGGCACAAACCTTAGGCGAACGAACAATTAAGGCATAATAATCGTTATATTCTCATAACAATAAGTCGGACTACTTCTTGGAGGTAGTCAAATATCAAATTAAATAACTAAGATTAGATGAAACGTAATATCTTAACCTTAGCGTTAGCTTGCTCTATGGGGCTATCAGCTGTTGCTTGCACAAATGGTCAATCTCAGACAGCTGGGACGCAGAGTGCTGTGGAAACGCAGAGCTCGGCAGAACCACAGACGTCAACAAGCCCAGTTAAGCATATCGATGCTAAGTATATGCGTGAGCATATTTTTTTGACTATAAGGCAAATCCTACAAAGTTTGTTTTCAAGGGTAATAAGCCAGCTATCCTCGATTTTTTTATGCAGACTGGTGTGGACCTTGCCGTCAATTATCTCCACGTTTGGAGGCTTTAGCCAAGAAGTATGCAGGTAAGCTAGATGTTTATAAGATTAACATCGATAATGAAGAAGAGCTTGCTCATGTCTTTGGCGTGCAGTCAATACCTATGCTTCTATTTATTGGTACAGATGGTTCTACGCCATCAGTATCTCAGGGAGCTCTTAGCGCAGAAGATTTGGAGAATGAAGTGCAACGCCTCTTCAAGATGAAGTAAACAAAACGTAGGGTTGAGGCTTTAAGGTCTTGTTCTCTACGAAACTATCGCAGAATGCGATAACAAGCAAAGGGGCACTATGGCTTAGGTCATAGTGAAGCCTCTTAATATGGTTGGTTTTTGGTCGGAAAGAGTCGACCCCTTTTGGGGCTCGGCTCTTTTTTTGTTTTGTCTGGACAGGACTGTCAGAAGATATACAGAAAATGAAGTAAAGAAATGATTATCTTTGTGTTATTATGAAGTACTAGCATCGTATGCCTTGGGTAAATACTATTTACGATGTTGCATTCCGTTCTTATCGTGAAAAGACGAGTGTGTAGTATAAGATTGGAGGGAATACTTTACCCCTTAGACTAGGGTTTTATTTTCTCCTGAATAGAATGATAACGATTATGAAAATGAATAAATGGTTTCTCTGCCTAAGTGCAGGCTTACTATTGGGTATTCCCGCTACCCTTAAGGCGCAATACTCTATACATCATACTCCTCGAGTGGCTCAGCCCTTAGTGCATGAGTATGCTCACCACCACTATTATATAGGTCTTAGTGCTCTTGAGGTGCAGCGTCCCTTGGCTTTGGTATCGGGAGAAGATGCACATTATATATCAGTTCTTAGCGAGTATATCCGTCGGGGCGAATCGGCTACCTATATATTAGATGATTTTCTGAGCAAGGAAGTGCAGTCCATAGACCTTCAGCGAGCAAGGCTCTTGCTGGGTATTGCTTACTATGAGCAGGGACAGCATGCAGATGCACTAGCTCAGCTGAATAGTATTGAGGAAAAAGGACTTTATCATTACGAATGTGATAAGGCTAATCTTCTTCGTGCTTATCTCTACTTGCAGGGAGAGCAAACGGATAAGCCTCAGTTTGATAAGGCACTGGCTCTTATCAAGTCGGCTAAGCAGGGTAAGAGTATATGGGCGGAGCAGGCTAGACTGTATGAAGCTAATATCGTATGGAGTAAGGGTCGGTCTGATGAGGCTATGAAGCTACTGGAGACAGGAGAATGGTCTGAGGAGATTATGCCCGAAGTTGAGTATACGGGAGCTTTGATTGCGTGTAGTCGGTCTAATGCTGAGAGCGCATTGAAGGTCACTGAGCAACTAGTGGCTAAGTATCCGGAGATGAACCGCCGTCCACGTTTGCTGGGGGCTAAGGCTTCTGTATTGAGTCGTCTTGGTCGTTATGATGAGGCGATACGTATTCTAGAACCACTAGCAAACAATGACACGCTACTAGAAGAAGAGAACTATACCTTGGGAATGGCTTATTATAAGATGAAGCGTTATGATGATGCCATTGCGCCACTGAAGAAAGCAACTAAAGGCAATGGAACTGTTGCTGCCTATTCATCTTTTGCCCTAGGTAATATCTATCGCTATAAGGGTGACCCAATGAGTGCCCAGCTTGCTTTTTGAGCAGGCTCTGAGGGCTTCTGATGATAGTGGTCTTATTGAGGAGGATGCTCGCTACCAGCTAATTGAACTTGGCTATGCTGGTGGGCAAGATGCCTTCGGCGGACAAGTCAAGCGCATAGAGCAATTTCTGAATGACTTCCCCAAGGGAAAGTATGAGGCTAAAGTATTGTCTCTCCTATCGGGATATATCAATAGAAGTACAGACTATGAATCTGCCTGCAAACTTATTGACCGCTTAGGTAAGAAGGGTATTAACTTATCAGGACTTAAGCAGATAACGCTTGTGCGTTGGGCTGAGAGTGTGGGTTGTGAGCATAGTTCTTATTTACCTCTTTTGACTGAAGCCATAGCTCTAGGCGAGCAAAATAAAGTCGCTTATAGGTCGGCTATACTGATGAGGGCGGAGACGCTTCTTGGTTTGGGTCGCTTTGCACAGGCTGAACGCGATGCCGCACTATTGAAAAATGATGCCGAGGAAGGGGCAAAGGCTAATTATCTTTTAGGCTATGCTCAGTATAATCAAAAGAAATATCAAGAAGCTCTCACTGCTCTCAAAAAGGTTCAAGGAAGTTCGATTTCTAAGGATATAGAGAGTGATGCCCTTGTGCGTATAGGGGATTGCTTGAGTCAGACAGGGCAAAGTAATGATGCAAGTATAGCCTATCGGAAGGCAGATGATATTCGTGAGGGCGGTAATGAAGAAGCTCTATACCGACTAGCGATGCTGTATAGTCGTCTAGGGAAACACAGCGAACAGATAGCTGTCGTCAAGTCTATTGAGTCTAAATATCCGTCATCGCCCTATCGTGCGGAATTGCTTTATCGTAGAGGTCGTTCAGAGCTCTTACTTGGCAAAAACAAGTGAGGCGCTTAAGACGCTTACAGACGTTCAGAGATTATATCCAGCGAGTGAATATGCCCCCACGGCTCTTCTAGAAAAAGCGCTTTTGGAGGGTAATCAGAATAAAGAAGAAGCATCAATAAATACATATAAAGCAGACTTATTAGCCTATACCCTGATAGCAGTGAAGCGGAGAATGCTTTATCTGATTTGAAGGCTATATATAGTGAGCGCAATGCACTAGATGAGTATGCTAGTTATGTACGCTCACTAGGACGTAAGATTGGTAAACAGCCAGAAGATGAATCTCATCTAAGTTTCATCTCGATAGAGAGCAAGGTGCGAAGAGGTGAGCAGGGTACGACGGCTCTTTTAGAGCGTTATTTGCAAGATTATCCTAAGTCTGCTGATAGGTTGTCAGCTCAGCGTATGCTCATCAAGCAATATCTAAATGAGGGACGTTCACTAGATGCTCTGAAGCATCTTAGCGAAGCTCGTGCCGTAGCTAAGGGTGAAGATGCTATTGCTCTTGCCCTAGAGGAGGGAGATTTGTACAAGACATTAGGACGTACCACCGACGCATATAATAGTTATCAGAGTGCTTATAAAGCTGCTGAAGGTACGAAGGTCTACAGCCTAACGGCGGGTATGAAGCTCTTGCGTCTGTCCGAATCTAAGAATGTGGCTGGAGATTTGTCGGTGGCTAATGCTCTACTGAGCCGTAGTGACCTTACTGAAGAGCAGAGAGCAGAGCTGACGCTCCTTAAGGGTAAACTACATCAGCGTGCAGGTCAGACGAGAGAAGCTCTCGAAAGCTATGCTAAGTTGAAGAAGATGACTAATAGTGTTTATGGGGCTGAAGCTATCGTGCTGTATGCAGATTTACTCTTGAAGTCTGGCCGCCCAGCAGAGGTGGAGCCCTGGTTGAAAGGCTTTGTTTCATCGGGAACATCTCAGACTTATTGGCTTGCGCGGGCTTTCCTAAGCCTTGCTGATAGTTACGAAGCTCAAGGCGACATCTACATGGCTAAGCAGTACGTAGAGAGTTTGCAAGATAATTATACGGGAGAGGAGGCCGACATCAAGGATATGATAAGCACTCGCTTGAAACGTTACAATAAATAAACTTATGATCTCGATTAACCCCAATTATATCGGCAGGCTTGATGACGGTATTAGTTCCGCTAACAAGTCTTAAGGCTCAGAAAGCAGACACGCTCAAGCGTCAGCTTCAGGTCGTTACAAGTGAAGAAGTTAAACTGTCTGAGCAGAAGGCATTACCGCTTGCACTTAAACTGCGTGTGCCTGAGACGCCTACATTGCCTGCTTTTTCAGCCTAGTGCTCTTCTTGAGGGTGAGAGCTTTCAAGTGAGCCCTTATAAGATGTTATCTCCCTTGCAGACTTTACTTCCCGGCACTCAAGACCTCGGTTTTGTTCGTCTTGGTTTAGGGGTGAAGTACAATGCCTATCTGTCCGCAGGAGTACGACCTGTTCATTCGGATAAGTCTGTATTGGATATTTATTTAGATGGTCGTTATACGCGTTATCAACTAGAGCATCCGCTCTTTGCTGCCGAGCAGGATAATAGTCAGATTAAGGAGCATCGTTATTCGCTAGGGGCTCAATATACGAGTGTGCTAGGTGATGACCATAGCTTAGGGCTTAAGGCAGAGTATAGTTCAGAGCGACATAACTATAATGCTCACCCTACAGCGACTCTCAAGCATAATCAGTTTGTCCTAAGTGGAAGCCTAGACAATGCTCGGGCTAAAGATGCTGATTGGACTTATTCGTTCACTCCTTCGTTTCGTTATGTGTCTGTGAATGGGCTTCGCAATATGAACCGCTATCTAGACCCTGCAGAAGGTAATCTCAAGTTAGAGGGTATGCTTGGCTATAAACTAAGTGAAACGATGCTTGTCGGTGCGGACTTGGGAATACAGACGATATTTTATGGAGACGATAGTTATCGTATGACACTTGGTTATGGCATCGAGCCTAAAGAGGATGCAAACTCTAAGCTCTACAATGCTTTCTCCATTTTCATCATTTACTCTGCGTCCATTTATTACTCTAGGGCATGAAGAGCGTTTGAGTGCACGCCTAGGCTTGCGTTTGGATAACTATAGTTTTGATGATGCGTTTTGGGATAGAGATAAACCACGTGTTAAGCGTATCAAGATTGCTCCAGATGTACATGTTCGTTGGACTTTCGCTCCTTCTTGGCGAACAGACCTACATCTTACGGGCGAGCTGAAGCCTAATGCTTTAGGGGATTTGCTTCAAGAAATGCCTTATCTGAATTTGTATAAGGGTGCTACGCCTACTTATAGCCCGATAAAAGCAGACTTAGGGGTTTCGGGTTTGATTACTCCTGCGCTTAGTCTTAAAGCCTATGCTGAGTATCAGTCTTATCTGTCAGCCCTTAATTATTTAGCTTCAGAATGGAGCGAGAATAGCCCTGTGCTGTTTGAGCCTTTGGTGCAAGAGTCGGGCTCACGCATGACCTTGGGTTTAGGGCTTCAGTATAGAATGTTTAAGCGACTTAGCGTAAAACGCAGATGCTCGTCTGAATAAATGGAGCGATGGGCTCTATGGACGTCCAAAGATGGAATTAGATTTGGGGCTTGTCTATAAGCCAACAGATAAGTTGGAACTGAATGCCAGTTATGCTTTGAGTTATGGTATCAAGCAACTAGTTATGCTTTCTCCTGAGATTGCAACGGGTAATTCTGTACCTCATCCTGCTCTGGACTATGAGGTGGAAGCTCTGCGTACCTATTCACTAGCTCAGTTTGGACTTAGCTACGAAGTGCTCCCACGTTTGAGCGTGAGCCTATTCGGGCATCTAATCCCTGATGCTTCTTCAACGCTGTATTACGGCTATACACCCTCAGCGTATCTCGGCTAATATCGGTGTGGCTTATCGTTTCTAAACGTGGATAGACCTATGATGAACTGGCAGCAGCTCCTCTCCGATAGACGAGTAGGAGCAGAGACGCGCCAAGGTGGGGGCGGTGATTATGCACGTAGTGAGTTTGAGCGAGATTATGATAGATTAGTCTTTTCTCCTCCATTTAGGCGACTGCAAAACAAAACGCAGGTTTTTCCTCTCCCCGGTAATGTCTTTGTCCATAACCGCCTGACTCATAGTCTTGAGGTTAGCTGTGTAGGGCGTAGCTTGGGTAATATGGTCGGTACTGCCTTGCAACGCAAGTATCCCGACTTGGGCATTGACTTTCGTAGCTCATTGAGTGCAATCGTTAGTGCCGCATGCTTGGCTCATGATATGGGTAATCCGCCCTTTGGGCATAGCGGTGAGCGTGCTATCGGTGCGTACTTTACTGAGGGTAATGGCTTGCAGTGGCGAGAAGCCGTGGAGGCAGAGGGGCACCGATGGTCAGACTTTACTCATTTTGAAGGTAATGCCAACGCTTTACGCTTGCTCACTCATCAGTTCTTAGGACGTAGGGCTGGGGGCTTTGCCTTGAGCTATAGCACCATAGCAAGTATTATTAAGTATCCCTATAGCAGTGAGTGTGCTGGTGGGCACAGTAAGTTTGGTTTCTTCCAAACGGAAGAGGCTACTATGCGCGATTTGGCTGAGGAGTTAGGGCTGATACGGCTAAGTGGTGATGATGAACCTTTGCGCTATGCTCGTTATCCGCTTGTTTATTTGGTGGAGGCTTCAGATGATATTTGTTATCAAGTAATGGATATTGAAGATGCCTACAAGCTCAATATCTTAAGTTATGAGGAGGCCAAGAGCATACTATCGGCTTTCCTTGATGAGTCTGAGCGTGTTTATATGGAAGACTTATTCCGAGATATCACCGATGCCAACGAACGCATTGGCTACCTCCGAAGTAGAGCGATAAATGCGCTTGTAGAGGAGACAGCACAGATTTTTATTGAGCATGAGGAGCAGATTTTATCAGGAGTATTCACTGGAGGACTTCTGTCTCACCTTAGCGAACCTCGAAACTCAGCGATGAAGCACTGTAGTCAGGTCGCATGGGATAGAATTTATCGCTCTAAGATGGTCATTGATATGGAGCTAGCTGGGCATAGAATCTTTACCTCATTGCTAGATAAACTATTGCACGCTTTGGCGCATCCCGAACACCTATATAGTAAGGCTTTATTAGATAGGGTGAGTTCGCAGTATAATGTCCATGAGACGAGTTGCTATGGACGTATTCAGTGTGCGCTTGATTATATCTCAGGCATGACAGACCTCTATGCGCTTGACCTGTATAGGCGTATTACGGGTATGAACCTTCCTGCGGTTTAGGGTAAGTACAATCGAGTGATTGGATTCTTATCTTAGCAATGTCCTATAATTTGTGTATATTTGCGACAAGAGAATAGCCTAGATGACCAAAGAAGAACAGGATGCCCTCATAGCACTCCGTTATAATCTGGATAAGCTGAGTCAATTAGTGGTGGTGCAGACGCAGCTATTGCGTACGCAAGCCTCTGAGATTAAGCGACTTCAGACGGAGCGTCAAGCACTTCTAGATGAGGTGAGTGAGTGGCGTGCGAATGGTCGGATGGCAGAGATAGCGCAGAGCTTCTCGGGGGATAACCTCGGGCGAGATATGGCTCTGAGTTACTTGGAAGATATTATAGAGGAAGTCAAGCAGTGCCTAAGGCAACTGGAACAAGAATAATAATAGGTGATGAGCCAGCAAGAGCGTGAGCAGCGTATAACACTTAGGGTGGAGGATGTTCCTCTTAAGTTGATAGTACCAGCATCACAGGAATCATACTACCGCAGAGCGGCTAGTGACCTTGCTACCACGGTAAGCCTTTATCGTGCTCGTTACCCGATGCAAGCAGGGATGTCACCGATGTCCCATATACTTATGGCGGCTATTGATGTCGGTTATCGCAGTCAGTTATGGCGAGAGTCGGCGGAGACACGCTCTCTACTAGGAGAGTTGTCAGAGCTTAATGAGCAAGCTGAGCGCATGTGGGTCGAGCATCGCCATTTATTGTCTGAGCTAGAGAACAGCTTAGAGGTGCAATCATCAGAAGACTAATCCTTCTAGATAGAGTCCTATTCTCCCAGTTTTTTTATATTAAGTGTAAATTAAAGAAACTAAATGGGAGTAGTCTTAACTATTATCGTAGTATTAGCAGCCTTTCTCTTTGGTGGAGCCATTATGTGGTTTGTCAATGAACGCCTACTAAAAGAGAAAAACAAACTCTATCCTCAATGAGGCAACTAGAGAGGCTGAGGTACTAAAAGAAAAGAAACTTCTCGAAGTCAAAGAGAAGTTCCTCCAGCTGAAAAAGCGATTTGGAGAAGCAAGTGGCTGATAACAATGGTCGCATCAAGCAGAGCGAGAATAAGCTCAAGCAGAGAGAAGAAAATCTGAATAAGAAGCAAGATGAGCTCGGTAAGCGCAATAAGGAGATTGATGCTCTTAAGGAGTCATTAAGTCATCAGCAGAGTGCTTTTAGACAAGAAAAAAAGCACGATATTGACCTCCTTCATCAGAAGCAAGTGCCGAGCTTGAAGCTATTGGCGGACTGAGTGCCGATGAGGCGCGTGAGCGTATCATTGAGAGCCTCAAAGCTGAAGCACAAGACCAAGCTCAGAGCTATATCAATGATATTATAGAAGATGCTAAGCTGACTGCCAATAAGGAGGCCAAGAAAATCGTTATCCAAAGTATCCAACGAGTAGCGACAGAGACTGCGATAGAGAACTCTGTTACTGTTTTCCATATCGATAGTGATGAAGTGAAGGGGCGTATTATCGGTCGTGAAGGTCGTAATATCCGCGCACTTGAAGCGGCAACGGGTATTGAAATTATCGTAGATGATACTCCAGAAGCTATTGTCCTCTCAAGCTTTGACCCTGTGCGTAGAGAGATTGCTCGCTTGGCTCTGCATCAGCTCGTTCAAGATGGGCGTATTCACCCTGCTCGTATCGAAGAGGTCGTAAGTAAGGTGCGTAAGCAAATCGAAGAAGAAATCATCGAAACAGGTAAGCGTACTGTTATTGACCTCGGTATTCATGGCATGCATCCGGAGCTAATCCGCATCGTGGGTAAGATGAAGTACCGTAGCAGTTATGGTCAGAACTTGCTTAGCCACTCACGAGAAACAGCTAACCTCTGTGCGATTATGGCTAGCGAACTCGGTCTGAATGTGAAGAAAGCTAAGCGTGCAGGTCTTTTACATGATATTGGTAAGGTACCTGATGACGAGCCTGAATTGCCACACGCACTCCTCGGTATGAAGCTCTGTGAGAAGTATAAGGAAAAGCCAGATATCTGTAATGCTGTAGGAGCTCACCATGATGAGATTGAGATGGAGAGCCTTATCGCTCCGATTGTTCAAGTGTGTGACGCTATTAGTGGCGCTAGACCGGGAGCGAGACGAGAGCTAGTAGAAGCATACATCAAGCGTCTTAATGACTTAGAGCAATTGGGTCGCTTCTTATCCGGGTGTCGTTAAGACTTACGCTATTCAAGCTGGTCGTGAATTGCGTGTGATTGTCGGAGCGGAAAATACAGATGATAGTACAATTGGAACATTGAGTAACGAGATTGCTCGTCGTATCCAAGATGAAATGACTTATCCGGGTCAGGTAAAAATCACCGTAATACGTGAGACAAGGTCTGTAAGTTTCGCTAAGTAAATATTAAGCTGACTAGGTTAAAATAAGAAGGGGCTATGTAAGATTTAATCTTGCATAGCCCCTTCCCTTTTTAGGTGTTTCAGAATGCGCAAACGGTATAGAGAACATTGTAACGGTCTCGATATAGTTGCGATGGTTACAAAAAGAAAACAGCACCTGTATTACCTAAACTCAAAACCTCGGCGAAGTCTGTACAAACTACGGCTGAAGTTTGTGCAGACTACACGTGTAGTTTGTACAGACTACAGCTGAAGTCTCCAGAAAGTACTACGTACTTACAAATTTAAGTACGCGTACTCACTTTAATAAGTACGCGCACTCATATCAGTGAATTAACTAAAACACGTAGTAGGTTTTATTCAGGTAAAAGTTTTGGGGAGTCTAATTTTGGATATATATTTGTAGGCAAAGAAGGAAAAATTAAATTTTAGGATAATGAAGCAACTACCTATTATTCTGTCGCTAGGTCTTCTCTTGGGTCTAGGTACGGCAAAGGCTCAAGTGCAAACTCAGGCTTTGGGCGTAGAGCTTGGCTCTCACAATGCGACTCTTTATGAACTCGCCCTTGGGCAACGTTTCTCTATTACAGCTCGTGCAGGTTTACTCCTTAATGCTGGATATAGCTTTCGGGGAGATGTGAATAACAAGCATTTCTTTTTGGGGAGGACTAACTCCCTTTATCAATCTTGAACCACGCTTATATTTCTCTCGGAAGTCTTCGAGTAACCTATTCCACTCGGGAGGCTATGTAGGTCTACGCTTTGATGCTTCTTGGGCTTCAGGGACAATCTTTAGTCCATTCGATAAGAAGGAAGGCGACCAACCTCTGTACACAACCACGTTCGCACCTAACTTAGGGCTGGGTATTCCGTGTTAAAGACAATTCGTACCTGCGTTTCTCGGCTGGTATAGGCTTTTTTTCCGAACAAAGGTAGCCTACCAAAGCGGAGGATATTACTGGGACACTAATAAGACTCAGGGTGTCATTCCGATAGCTCTAGAGATGGTTTATGGTATTCGTTTTTAGAGAAAAAGGAACAGTCCGTATAAGATTTCACAATTATAAATGTAAGGGGGAGTACTCTGATTATGATATGCCCCCAAAAAGTTGGACATTAAATTAAATATTCATTATTCAACTCTTTATAGTATTGAGCACGGTATTGTACTGGCTCATACCTTTTAACCTCAGTTTTATTCTTTTATTGTTGTACCACCAGATATATTGCTTGAGCTCCTTTTTCAAACTCCTCAATAGAGTTGTAATGGTTCACATAGAGCGACTCATTTTTCATTAAAAGCAAAGAAATTCTCCATCATAGAGTTATCCAAGCAATTTCCCTTCCGAGACATGCTCTGTACGATTCCTTTATCTTTGAGCATCTTCTGATACCTGCCGTGCTGATAATGCCATCCCTGGTCAGAGTGCATAATCAGCCCATTAATTTTTGGCTGTTTCTAAATGCGACTCTCAGCATATCAATAGCCATTTGCAAGTTCGGACTTCTTGATATGCTGTATGCAATGATTTCACCATTAAACATATCCATTATAGGAGACAGATAGGTCTTAACTCCTTGTATGCAAACTTGCGTGACATCTGTTGCCCATTTCTGATTGGGAGCTGATGCCTTAAAGTCTCTGGCAATCACATTGGGAGCTATTCTACCCACTTCACCTTTATAGGAGCGATAGTGACGCTTTTTACGCGTTGCACTTATACCCAGCTGATGCATAAGTTTCAGTGCTGTCTTGTGGTTGATTTCTATTCCCTCACTGCGCAATGCAGAACAGATTCTTCTGTAGCCATATCTTCCCTTACTTTCGTTGTATATGGAACTTATCCTCTGTCTGACAGAATCATATCCATCTGTTTGGTTAAGACGCTCTCGATGGTAATAGAACACTGAAGGTGCCATGCCAATTCTCTTAAGCATATACTTAAGAGCATGTCCTGCCTGCCTTAGTTCTTCGATGGCACCTGCCCAATCTTTCTTAGACGGGCATTTCTTTCCTCGACTAAGGCTCTCACTTTTTTTTAGTAAAAGCGTTCTCTGTCTTGAGCTCCTGGTTTTCTTTCCGAAGTTGTTCCAGCTCACTGAGAGGCTTGCTATTCTTTTTAGGTCTACCCATACTTGATGCTTTGCCTCGCTTTTTAGATTCGCCCTAGAGCGGACAAACCTTCCTCCTATATGCTTTTTAACCATCTACTAATGGTTTGAGGAGCTGCTCCAAACTTTAACGAGGCTACGTGTAAAGGTAAGTGCTTTTTTTCTACTTCAAGGACGATGTGTTTCCTTAACGCAAAAATCTGCCTTGATAGATTTACCTTTTCCAAGCCTACTGGACCCTGTTGTAGGTATTTTTGAACGTAAGACTTTTAGATGTCTTGCATGAATTCCGTAGGTAGCACTGATATGCTCAAAGCATAACCAGCATCTAGAAGATGCATATACCTGAGCAAATCTGATAAAGTGTTCTTCTTTCTTTTTAATACTCATAAGAAAAACCCAAAAATGTTTTTTTGTCTAACTTTTGGGGTGCATATCAATTATGGAGTACTCCCCTTTATGTTTATCAGGGCAAGCACATCAAAAACTTAGAATAGCAAAAACTCTTGCCTTACGAGTGTCGCCTAAAGGGCTACTCTAACGACGAAATTCTAATAAATTACTTGATTGTTTTGATGTGCTTGCAGGGGGCTTGGGTGTGGGACTATAGTCTCCTCTTATTATTTATTATCTTTGTTGCTATATAAGAAATAAAAAGAAATGATACACTCTGAATATCATATCGTTGTCCTTGGCGCAGGGGAGAGTGGTGTAGGAGCAGCACTCCTTTGTCAGCAGAAAGGATTAAGCGTATTTGTCTCTGACTATGGTCAAATCGCTCCTAAGTACAAAGCCGAATTAGACTCTGCCGGTATCCCTTATGAAGAGGGTAAGCACACAGCAGAACTTATCCTTACAGCACAAGAAGTAATCAAATCGCCCGGTATCCCTCATAAAGCACCTATTATACAAGCTCTTATTGAGAAGGGTACACCGATTATCAGTGAAATAGAGTTTGCTGGTCGCTATACACCAAGTAAGTTTATTGGTATTACAGGAAGTAATGGTAAGACGACGACGACGATGTGGCTTTATCACATGCTTCATACCGCTGGCTATCGAGTGGGCTTAGCTGGTAATGTGGGCTTTAGCTTGGCTCGCCAAGTGATGCTAGAGGAGCAACCTGAGTACTATGTGGTCGAGTTGAGTAGCTTCCAACTTGATGATATGTATGATTTCCATGTACATATTGCTCTCATTATGAATATCACGCCTGACCACCTTGATAGGTATCATTACAATTTTGAGGAGTATGCGATGGCTAAGATGCGCATCTTGCAAAATCAAACTTATGAAGATGCCTTTATTTATTGGGGCGAAGACGAGTTCTTAGCTAAGTATGTGCTTGCGCATCAGCCTATGGAGCAACGCTTACTGCCCTTCCATACTTATCCACAAGTAGGGGCTGCGGCTGATAAGAGTGATGACGGTTTGATGCGTCTGCATTTTGAAAATAAGACTTTTGAGTATCCTATTAGTGAGCTAGCTCTTCAAGGACCACACAACTTGCAGAATGCCATGGCGGCTTCTTTGGCGGCTCTTGCTGTGGGGATTTCAGAAGATGCTTTAAGAAAGGCTTTACATGATTTCGTTAATGTACCTCACCGTCTAGAGAAAATTGCTGTGATTGATGGTGTGCGCTACATCAATGACTCTAAGGCGACGAATATCAATTCTACTTATTACGCTCTGCGCACGATGACAACTCCTTATGTGCTTATCCTCGGAGGAACGGATAAGGGTAATAAATATGAAGATATAGCAGACCTAGTCGTTGCGGGAGCTCGAGCACTAGTATTCTTGACGAAGGATTCGGCAAAGTTGCATGCTACCTTCGATGGACGTGTTCCTCATATTGCAGATGCCCTGAGCATGGAAGAAGCTATTGCGCTTAGCCGTTCGTTTGCAAAGAGTGGTGATACGGTGCTACTGTCTCCTGCATGCGCGAGCTTCGACTTATTTAATAATTATGAGCATAGAGGAGATTGTTTCCGAGAGGCAGTCCTTGCTCTTAAACCTCAAGATGAAGACTGCAATTAGTTTATGAGTGAAGTCAAAAAGAAAAAGTCTTTTTTTAGTTTTGATACGCTGAGACAGTATAATATCTCTTTGATATTTCTCATCGTAACACTTTTTGCGGTATCGCTTTACTCGATCAGTACAGCATCTACCGCAGACGTAGCCAAATCTTATTTTGAGGGAAGTGCAGACCCTGTTTGGGGACATATTCTCAAGATGGTAGTGGGTTTTATAGCTCTCGCTATATGTGCTGTATTGCCTGCCCGAAATATGCGTATCCCTATCGCTCCGGCATACATACTGATTTGTATTGTGCTTGTTTTTTTATTGTTATTTCTGGGTAAAACTTCAAACGGAGCGACTCGTTGGATACGTCTTCCATTTCTTCCGATGGATATACAACCATCCGAATTCTTAAAGATCGGTTTGGTATTCTTGTTCGCTTTTTTTGGATCTGAACGCTTAAAGGATTCTCCCGATAGGGACCCACAATGGGTTATCCATTATATAATCCCCTTTAGTATAGCGATGGTATTGATCCTTATCATCGGGATTCAGAATGTTTCTACTGGTCTTATCCTGTTGATATTTTGTGTTTTATATCTGTTTATCCTCAGGATGCCTATGGTGATTTGGTTGAAAGCATTGGGCACTATTATGACTATTGTTGTTGTCGGTTTTATTGGATTATATCTGACACCTAAGAGTGCTCTTCCTATTGATGGGCGTTTATATACAGTTAAAAGCCGTATAGAACGTAAGTTTACACCTACGATCACTGATGAGTTTGAGGTTAATGACTTAAATAGACAAGAGAAGTATAGTAGAATCGCATTGGCTAATAGTCGCTTACCCTTTGGTCAAGGTGTCGGACGCAGTAAAATGAAAGATGTTTTGCCTCTGGCTAATTCCGACTATGTGTATGCTGTCTTGATAGAAGAATTGGGGCTAGTCGGTTTTAATAGGTGTACCTGCCTTATATGTGTGGTGGTTTGCGATTGCTGGTATCTTGGCAAAGAGAGAGAAGAATCCATTTCTGAAAGCTGTACTTTATGGCCTAGGGATTATTTTCCCATTACAAGCTCTTGTTAATGTTGCTGTCGTAAGTGATTTCTTTACCACGGGGCAACCATTGCCGTTCTTAAGTGCTGGAGGGTCATCACTGCTTGCTAGTTGCATCGCACTAGGACTTATGTTGTCCATCAGTAAGCGACAGTATGAGCGTCTTCACGAGCAGACCTAAGGAGCTTGCTGAAGAACCTGTAAAGTAATCCCTTGCTGAGTGTCATAAGGAAGGAAAAAGAAAAACTCTTAACTCAATAGTTCGTAGAGATGGAACAAACGAAAACTATTAGCCGTGTTATTATTAGTGGAGGAGGTACTGGCGGGCATATCTTCCCAGCACTATCTATCGCTGATGCTATACGTGCGAAGTATCCCGAGGCGACAATCCTTTTTGTCGGAGCTGAGGGACGTATGGAGATGACTCGTGTGCCTGCAGCAGGATATAATATAATCGGCTTGCCTGTTCAAGGCTTGCAACGTACACATATATGGCGCAATGTGGGTGTGATTAAGAACTATCTGCTTAGCCTATATAAGGTGCGCAAGACTATTAAGTCCTTTAATCCCGATGTCGTAGTTGGAGTGGGTGGTTATGCTAGTGCGCCAACGCTTAAGATGGCGCAGATGCTTGGTATCCCTACGCTAATTCAAGAGCAAAATTCGTACGCAGGAGTAACAAATAAGTATCTGAGTAACTCGGCTAATCGCATTTGTGTCGCTTACCCTGATATGGAACGTTTCTTCCCTAAGGATAAGATTGTGCTAACGGGTAATCCTATTCGTCCTCAGATTGAACATCTGTCTGTGGATAGGGCAGAGGCACTTGCTTACTTTTGGCTTAGAGGATAAGGGGCAAGCTGTTGTCCTTGTTATTGGGGGAAGCTTGGGCGCACGCACTATCAATGATAGTATCGCTCAGCATTTAGATGAGTGGGAGGCTTCGGGTGTGACGCTTATTTGGCAAACAGGTAAAGGCTATATCGATGAAGCGCAGTCTAAGCTATCCAATTATAAAGGTTCAGTCTATTGCTCTGCCTTTATTGATAGAATGGATTATGCTTATTCTTTAGCAGACCTTGTGGTGTCTCGTGCAGGTGCAAGTACTATTTCGGAGCTTTGTCATTTGGGTAAGCCTTCTATTTTAGTGCCTTCGCCTAATGTAGCCGAAGACCATCAAACCAAAAATGCAGAGGCGCTTTCGACACGCTCGGCAGCGGTATTGATTAGAGATGTGGATAGCCGTTCTGAGCTAAGTGCGACCGCACTCTCTTGTGGCTGATAAGGACAAGCTCTCTCGCCTAGGTGCAGGGGCTAAAGGCCCTTGCTGAAGGACAATCGGCAGAGCGCATCTTGGCTGAAATAGAAAAGATTGTTCTATCTAAATGATTAATTTCGGTAAGCAAATTGATTAGCTTGTCATATTCATAAGGATAAGTGGTAGTCGTTTTGGATGATTACCACTTATTTTTTTATAACTTTGTGTGCAAATATAAGAGAATTAAGCACATGAAATTATCAAGAATAGACTTACAGGTACTAGATATTGTATCGAGAGATGCTCGAATAACCATTAAGGATATGGCTGAAGAGTGTGGCGCCTCTCGTTCTTCAGTTAACCAACATCTTATGAGCCTGATGGCGGCTGGAGCAATCGCTAGTTCTGGTTTTCAAATCAACCCTAAGATATTAGGTTATGGTACTTGTACCTATGTGGGTATCCATATACAGAGAGGTGCTACCTTGAGAGAAGTTATTGAGGACCTCAAGATGATTGATGAGATTGTAGAGTGTCATATCACAACGGGTTCTTACGCCTTGCTAATTAAGTTGTATGCTAAGGATAATACAGACCTTTTGCGCATTCTTAACCAAAGTATACAGAGTATTGAAGGCGTTGCAGGCACAGAGACTCTGATTTCTCTAGAAATGGCTTTCGATAGAAACATACGTATCCCAAGCCACAACAAGCGGAAAGAAAATAAGTAATATGCAGGAGGAAGAACGCTTAAAAAGCTTCTCTCTTTTTGAACTCGTCTCTTCGGTTCGCCGTTGCATAGAGAGTTCGTTTAATAAGAAATACTGGATCCGAGCCGAAAGTAGTGATGTACGCACTGCTGGCGGTTCGGGTCATTGTTATTTAGAGCTATTAGAGAAGGACGAGGCGCATAATGTAAAAGCTCGTGTGCGTGCCAATATATGGCGACAGAGCTATCTGACGATTAGCGAGCGACTGAAGGCTGCAGGCTTGCCCCCTCTTGCTTCGGATATGAGCCTTTTGTGCCTTGTGCAGGTGCAGTATCATGAGCAATATGGTTTGAGTTTGCTTATTCATGATATTGACCCTAGTTATAGTCTAGGTGAAATCGCTCGTAGGCGTCAAGAAACTATTCAGCGTCTTAAGCGTGAAGGCGTTTATGATGCCAATAAGGGAATAGATTTGCCCCGCCCCTTGCATAAGCTCGCCATTATATCCTCGCCCACGGCTGCTGGTTTTGGCGATTTTATGAACCAACTGATGGGCAATGCCTATGGCTTTAAGTTCTACACAGCTCTCTATACCGCTCAGATGCAGGGCGACCGTACGACAGAGAGCGTGATTGCAGCCCTTGAGCGTGTCGCCCAAAACTTGGATAAGTTCGATGCCGTAGTGATTATTCGTGGTGGTGGTGCGACGAGCGAATTACGGGCTTTTGATGATTATGACTTGTGCTACTACTGTACTCAGTTTCCTTTGCCGATTATTTCGGGTATCGGTCATGAACGAGATGTGAGCGTCTTAGATATGGTCGCCAATACTTCGCTTAAGACGCCTACTGCCGTAGCGGAGTTTTTTTGATACATGGCATGCTTCGTGAATATAATGAGGTCGAGTTGCGTCGTGAGCGTCTGATGTCCGATGTGGCACTTAAGCAAACAGAATGGCATAGGAAACTTGATGAGCAATGCCTCAAACTTCCTAATGTGGCAGGGCGACTTCTGCAACGAGAGCAATTACGACAAGCCAACCTAAGGCAGAGGCTTGTAATGGCTTCTAAGAGTGTGCTAGATAGGGAGCGCCGTTTAGTAGAACGAGTAGCACAATTTTTGCCCCTTCATCTGCGTTCTTGTTTACAGCGTGAATGTCAGATCTTGGAGCAGAATATACAAAGATTGAAAAATGCCTGTTAGGCAAAGCATCAGGCTCGTTATGAGACCGAGCTATCGGCACGAGAGCAAAGTTTGCGTCTTGCACACCCCGATAATATCCTCAAGAGGGGCTTTGCGGTCGTGCGTCAATCGGGTAAGCTAATTACCTCTGGAGCCTCTATTGCTTCGGGTGATAAATTAGAAATACAATTAGGTAAATCAAAATTATCTGTCACAGCTGATTGATAACTATCAGAAAATGCTAACTTTGTTACGCCTCTATCAATAAGATAGTCTTAAGAGGTAGTGATAGTTTTTAGATAAGTAATATCAAACATCAAACATCAAGATATGGACTCACAGATACAAGCCCTCACAGAGAAGGTCTATCAAGAAGGCGTCCTCAAAGGAGAACAAGAAGCGCCTAAAAATCTTAGCTGATGCCAATGTTCAAGCAGAGCAAATTGAACGTGACGCTCGTGCTCGTGCGGAACAAATTATTGCCGAAGCTCAACGTTCGGCAAGCGAACTGAAATCAAATACAGAGCGAGAACTCAAACTAAATGCGAGCAAGCTCATTGAAGCTACTAAGGCAAGCATCGTGGACGTTCTTGCAGGTCGCATTGCTGGCGATAGCGTGCAGGCACTTACAGCTAATCCCGAACTCTTGCAACGAGTAGTGCTTGAAATAGCTAAGGGCTTTGACCTCAAGCACGGCGTTGAAATCACAAGCAATCAAGCCGAAGAATTGAAGGCTTATTTTGCTCAAAAACGCTAAGGCTCTGCTTGAAGAAGGTCTAACGATTAAGCAGGTTGCCGGTAAGGCGACTCAGTACACTATTCGTCCTCAGAATGGTAGCTTCAAAGTGGAAATAGGCGAGCAGGAGTTTGTTGAGCTCTTTAAGAGCATTCTTCGTCCTCAGCTTGCTCAAGAACTTTTCTAGGCTAATGGCTAAGTATTATGCGTTAATAGCTGGGCTTCCTAATCTTAGTTTAGAGCAACAAAAAGCCGCCCTATACTCAAGATGAGTTCTATGCCGAGCTAGAAGAAATACTCTCAAGAAGGACCTTGCCCTCCTTGATTGGTTAAGGCTTGAGCAAAGCAATAAAGAGCTCATACGACTTTATCGTGCTGGTGCTTTCGAGCCTATGCCTGAGGGGCAAGAAGTACCTGAGGAAGAAGATGATGCCGCAACCTTGCTCCCTACCCGAGAACTAAGGCGAATAGCCACGCTTGCTCGCCAAGGTGAGTGGGTGCGCAAGAGCGAACTATTGTCCCATTATATGCTTGCTTTTGTGCGTGAGCGGTACTACGAGCCTAATGAGGATGAGGCCGATACAGAGGGCTCTCGCCCTTTATCACCTCTTTCTGATGAAGACAGATTGGCTCAACTTTACTACAATGCGGCAGTAAATAATAAGAATGAATTCGTTGCTTCGTGGTTTCGTTTCAATCAAATCTTACGTAATTTGTTAGCACTCTTTACTTGTAGACGTCTTGATTGGGAGCCTCGTCAGTATCTTGTCGGGGACGATGAGATTACCGAGAAGTTGCTCACAAGCAAGGCTAAAGACTTTGATTTATCGGAAGAAGTGCCTTATATCTCAAGTCTGATTACGATTGCCGAAGAGGCGGATATTGCTAAGCGTGAGCGTATGATTGATGCGTTGCGTTGGCGTTGGCTTGAAGACGAAACAGATTGGACTGTCTTTGATATTGAGAATGTGCTAAGTTACTATTTGCGCCTAGGTATTATTGAGCGTTGGGACGCTTTGGATAAGGAAAAGGGCGCAGAAGTCTTTAGGCAAATCGTTATGGGGCTAAAGGCGGAGAGCAATGCTTCCTTGTCTGAATTTAAGCTCAAGGCTAATCGCAAGTAAGGAATAAGCTAGAGATAAATACAGAAAGAGTGACTGTTGGTTATGCTAAGACCGACAGCCACTCTTGTTTGTAATTCTATTCTCTACCCCTCGGCAGTAAGTACGTCGTACTTACTTTTGTATTTACGCGTACTTGTTTTAGTAAGTACGTGTACTTATGTTGGTGTTTACGCGTACTTACTTTTAGTGAGTACCTCGTACTCATTGTTAATCTTTGATAGTAAAATTTTTGAATAGAAAAAGGAATTTATCTTTCCCTTACTGTTCAAATAATTGCTACTTTTACTAGATGCGAGAATGAGTAATATGTTGTGCTCCGTGCGCAGTTAGGATTTCTAATATCCCTAATACTAACGAATTTTTATAGACACCAACTTTAAATAATAGCTAAACATAAAAGAATATGGTTAAACTTCTGTACATTCATGGCTATAATAGCACAGGAAATTCGAATACCGCAACTCAGTTAAAAGCCTCATTTGAAGGTAGTAACTTAGAGGTGCATTCTCCTGATGTAGACCCTAATCCAGATATATCCATTCCAGTGCTAATAAACTACATCAAAGAGCATGGTATTAGTATTGTTATGGGCTCTTCTCTTGGTGGTTTCCTAGCCCTAAAGCTGAAAAATCTTGTCGATTACACAATCATCTGCAATCCATGTGTCTATCCCTCTATTGAACTGCCCAAGATAGGGTGCTGAAGATTTAGTACCCTAAGTATAAGCCGTATGAGTCCGATATCCTAAACTTTGATAATGAAACAAGACTGCGAACTACCGCATTTCTAGGTCTAAATGATGAAGTTTTCTCTTACAAAAAAGAATTAGAGGTCGAGAATATAAGGCTTATTTTGACCGATGATTATCACAGAATGTCCACTCATACAATCCTTAATACGATTGTTCCTGTGATTAAAGAACTCTTGGCAAAAAAAGTCTATCTTGATTTTAGTGCTAGCTCGGATGGTCGTTTGTAGTATTGAGTGGAATTAACTACCTTTGCACTCAAATAATTAGTTACAACCCAAATAACAAAAAAATTAGCCCTCGAGTAGGGTAGTATTTATAAACATACTGAATGGCAGTAGACAATAAAAAGGTAAAGTTCGAGTATCGTATCAACCAAGAGATACGCTCACGCGAAGTGCGTCTCGTTGGTGATAATGTAGAACAAGGCGTATACACAGTACAGGAAGCTCAACGCATCGCTAATGATTTAGAGCTTGATCTCGTGGAGATCTCTCCCAATGTAACGCCTCCTGTGTGTAGGGTGGTAGACTATCAGAAGTTTATCTATCAGCAGAAAAAGCACCAAAAGGAGCAAAAGGCTAAGGCTGTTAAGGTAGTTATCAAGGAAATTCGTTTCGGTCCTCAGACAGATGACCACGATTATAACTTCAAACTAAAGCACGCTAAGGGTTTCCTCTCTGAAGGTGCTAAGGTTAAGGCTTATGTATTCTTCCGTGGTCGTTCGATTGTCTTTAAGGAGCAGGGAGAAGTTTTGCTTCTTCGCTTTGCAAATGACCTTGAAGACTATGCTAAGGTAGAAGCTATGCCAGTCTTGGAAGGTAAGCGTATGACGATTATGCTTGCTCCACTGAAGAAGCCACAAGGCAAGACTGCTGACACAAAAGCAAGACGAAGAATAAATCTCAAAAGCTCCATCGCGCATAGGCTGCGTAGGTAGAGCCTTATTATAAACTAAATATATAAACAATTAAAATGCCTAAGCAAAAGACTAATTCCAGTGCTAAGAAGCGTTTTACGCTCACTGGGTCAGGTAAGATCAAGCGTAAGCACGCCTTTAAGCGTCACATCTTGACGAAGAAGACTAAGAAGCAAAAGCGTCACCTAACACACTTCGGCCTTGTGGCTAATGTGGACGTACGCGAAGTAAAGGAACTTCTCCGTATCAAGTAGTAGACCTTAATAGGTTAGTTTATTCACGATTTTAAGTAACAGAGGGGTTAGCCTTTAAGAGAATTCGCAAGAGTTCCGCTACCCATCACAAAACAAATTTAACTATGCCAAGATCAGTAAATCATGTAGCTTCACGTGCTAAGAGAAAGCGTATCCTGAAGCTCACACGCGGGTATTATGGTGCTCGCAAGAACGTGTGGACTGTTGCCAAGAATACTTGGGAAAAGGGTCTAACATATGCTTTCCGTGACCGTAAGAATAAGAAGCGTAACTTCCGTGCTCTATGGATTCAGCGTATCAACGCTGCTGCACGTCTAGAAGGTCTTTCTTACTCTCGTCTTATGGGTGCTCTTCACGCAGCAGGTATCGAAATCAACCGTAAGGTTCTTGCCGATTTAGCTGTTAATCACCCAGAAGCATTTAAGGCTATCGTTAGCAAGGTAAAGTAAGAAGCTCTTACCCTTTTTAGGGGTAGTGCTTTGAAAAGTAAGGCTGTGTCAAGGTTTTGGCACAGCCTTTTTTTCTTATCTAATGCTGATGATGTTTTAAGGGTTTAAGCTAGGCTGGAGGAGTGAGTTTCTAATTGGAGACCGTTGCACGGTCTCCCAAAGGATAAGTTTTACTTGCTCTTTTGTGAAGCCTTGCAGAATGCGGTAATCGCAAGGCATTGAGACTGAAGGCGCAGGGAGTTTACTGATGTAAATGACCAAGCCTGAATGTCGATAATAACGTAGCGAGTGCCGTATTATGCAATGGTCTCAATTGGGGTGTGGTGCGGTCAGTTTAAATAATGTATTGTTTAGACTGTGTAAGGTTCGTGTTTTCCAGAGAATTGAGTGTTTAGAAAAGGGTTGTAGTGCGTGACTTTTGGCTAAATTATTGCTTAATAGATTTGCATAATTAGAAAATAGTTATTACCTTTGCAGAGCAAAAGAGAAGGAGCTTATAGAGCTTCGAGGAAGTGTGGGTGAGTGGCTGAAACCAGCAGTTTGCTAAACTGCCGTACGGGTAACCGTACCACGAGTTCGAATCTCGTCGCTTCCGCTCCCAAGCGGTACCATAGCTCAGTTGGTAGAGCAACGGACTGAAAAATCCGTGTGTCCCTGGTTCGACTCCTGGTGGTACCACAGAAAGGAAATGTACAGAAGTGCATTTCCTTTTTTTATTGCTCTATTTTTGAGCTGATGTATTGCGAGTGTACTGGAGCTGTGCTGCGTAGTGTCGAGAGCTATGCTGGGCATTCAGCTTAGTATTGCCCTGAAAAATTTATTCAAGTTTTTTTATGTCTTTATCAATCCTTAGTGCATACTAAATTATTGATTATTGGGCTAAATATTACTATCTTTGCAGAGCTAAAAAATATCAAATAATGTACCTGAAGAGCCTTCTAGGCTTATTCTAGTGTCTAAGAATGAGCTAATTAGAGGGTACTTCGTCTAACTAATTTAATTAACTAACAAACAAGAAATGGACACTTTAAGCTACAAGACCGTTTCTGCAAACAAGGCAACTGTTAGCAAGAATTGGGTTGTTGTTGATGCTGAAGGTCAGAGCCTAGGTCGCCTATGCGCCAAGGTTGCTAAACTCCTTCGCGGAAAGTACAAGCCCAACTTTACGCCACACGTTGACTGCGGTGACAACGTTATCGTAATCAATGCAGAAAAGGTAGTCCTCACTGGAAAGAAGTGGGACGACCGTGTTTACCTCAAGTTCTCTGGCTACCCAGGAGGTCAGCGTGCATTCAGCCCACGCTTCCTTCAGTCTAAGGGTAGCGACCGTCTTTTCCGTAAGGTGGTAAAGGGTATGCTTCCTAAGAATCGTCTTGGTGACAAGATTCTTGGTAACCTATATGTATTCGATGGTCCTGAGCACAAGCATGAAGCTCAGCAACCTAAGTTCGTAGATGTTAACACGCTTAAGTAAGATTCTCACAGATGGAACTAATCAATGCTATTGGTACCGTCGTAAAAGCCGCTGTAGCCCGCGTGTATGTATCACTCGGCTCAGGTAAGATCACGATTAACAAGCGCGACATCGCTACTTACTTCCCTTCATCTATTCTACAGTACATCGTGCGTCAGCCACTTAGCACGCTCGAAGTAGTAGAAAAAGTATGATATTAAGATCAATCTTAAGGGTGGTGGTTTCAAGGGTCAGAGCGAAGCGGCTCGTCTAGCTATCGCACGCGCACTAGTAAAGATCAACCCAGAAGACAAGAAGGCACTACGTGCAGAAGGTTTCATGACTCGCGACTCTCGCTCTGTAGAGCGTAAGAAGCCAGGTCAGCCAAAGGCACGCAAGCGCTTCCAATTCTCTAAGCGTTAATAATTGGTTATCCAGTTGTTATTCGCGTTTAGTATCTAAATTAGTACCGATTAATCCTAGATTACTACCGCCTAATTGCAAGTATTATAAATACATTACAGAACGTAAACGAAAAACAATTATGTCAAGAATATCATTTGACCAACTCCTCGAGGCAGGTGCACACTTCGGTCACCTAACTCGCAAGTGGAATGCAGCCTATGGCTCCTTATATCTTCATGGAGCGTAACGATATCCACATTATCGACCTACATAAGACAGTTGCTAAGGTTGACGAAGCTGCTGAAATCGCTAAGCAAATGGCTAAGAGTGGCAAGAAGATTCTCTTCGTTGCTACTAAGAAGCAAGTAAAGGAAGGTGTTGCTGAGCTCGCTAAGAGCGTAAACATGCCTTACGTTACTGAACGCTAGCCAGGAGGTATGCTTACTAACTTCCCTACTATCCGTAAGGCAGTTAAGAAGATGGCTTCTATCGATAAGATGACAGCAGACGGTACTTTTGATAACCTCTCAAAGCGCGAAAAAGCTACAGATTACTCGTCAGCGTGCTAAGCTAGAGCTTACTCTAGGTTCTATCGCTGATATGAATCGCCTTCCATCTGCCCTCTTCGTGGTAGACGTTATGAAGGAGCACATCGCAGTAGCAGAGGCTGTACGCCTCGGTATTCCTGTGTTCGCTATTGTAGACACCAATAGTGACCCACGTGACATCGACTATGTTATCCCAGCTAACGACGACAGCACTCAGGGTGTAGACCCTAATCATTGGTGCTGTATGTGCTGCTATCGCTGAAGGTCAAGCTGAACGCAAGGCTGAAGGTGGTAAGGGTGACAGCGAAGACGGTGAAGAAGAACCACGTCGCATTAACAAGCGTGGTGGTCGCCGTGAACGTCGCGAAGACAAGCAGAGTGCTGAATAATCAGAGAGGATAAGTATAACTGATAAATATAGAACCATTATAATGGCTGTATCAATCCAAGACATCGCTAAGCTCCGTAAGCTAACGGGTGCTGGTATGATGGACGTTAAGAAGGCTCTCGAAGAAGCTGCTGGCGACTTCGACAAGGCTATCGAACTGCTACGTAAGCGTGGTCAAGCTCTTGCCGCTAAGCGTAGCGACCGTGACGCTGAAGAAGGTTGTGTACGTGTCGCTAGCGCTGGCGATTTCGCTGTAGTCGTTGGTATCAAGTGCGAAACTGACTTCGTAGCTAAGGGTGCTGAGTTTATTGCTCTTACTGATGCTGTGCTTGCTATCGCTCTAGAAAAGCGCGGTGCTTCTAAGGAAGAAGTGCTTGCTGCTCCTATGGCTGATGGTCGCTCAGTACAAGACCACATCACTGAACGTAGTGGTGTATCTGGCGAAAAGATGGAGCTTGGTATCTACGAATTCGTTAAGGGAGCTGCTACTTGGGCTTATATCCACCCAGGTAACCTCATCGCTACTGTAGTAGCTTTCAACGAACCTCTAGAAGACCAAATGGCTAAGAACGTAGCGATGCAAATCGTCGCTATGAACCCAGTAGCTGTTACAGAAGATGAAGTTCCTGCTGAAATCAAGGAGCGCGAACTTAATCTTGCTCGTGAAAAGGCACGTGAAGCTGGTAAGCCAGAAAACCTCATTGAGAACATTGCTCAGGGTGCTCTGAAGAAGTACTACAAGGATTTCACACTCCTTGATCAGCTCTTCTTCATTGACAATAAGCTAACTGTAGCTCAGTATCTGCACAGTGCAAGCAAGACGCTTACAGCTACAGCGTTCCACCGTGCTTCTCTCGTAGCTGAATAATTTTGTTGAACCAATAAAGTATATCAAGCAATATGAAGCAAGGTATTCACCCAGAGAACTATCGTCCTGTCGTGTTCAAGGATATGTCTAACGACGATATCTTTATCACACGCTCTACGATGGTCTGCTAAGGAAACCATCGAAGTTGATGGTGTAGAGTATCCACTAATCAAGATTGAAATCTCAAGCACGTCTCACCCATTCTTTACAGGTAAGGCTAAGCTTGTCGATACTGCTGGTCGTGTGGATAAGTTCATGAGCCGTTACGGTAACCGTAAGAAGTAATTCACTTCACATATATAAATAATCCCCCTGCTCTCCTTGTGAGGGCAGGGGGATTATTTATTGCTTCCTGATTAGATGAAACAGAATGAATTTTTTTCTTTAATTCATTCCGTTTCTAATGCTATAATGAGCTTACTTAAGAGTCGCTAGAGCTGCTTCGAAGTTAGGGTCTTGAGTAATCTCAGGAACAAGCTCAGTGTAAACAACCTGACCAGCTTCGTTGATAACAACGACAGCACGAGCAAGAAGACCTGCAAGAGGACCATCTTGTTGGAGCACGCCATAAGCCTGTTCGAGCTCGTGGTTGCGGAAAGTAGAGCCTACAACTACATTGTCAAGACCTTCAGCCGCGCAGAAGCGACCAAGGGCAAATGGTAGGTCCTTGCTAAGGCAAAGGACTACTGTGTTTTCAAGATTAGATAGTTCTGCATTGAAGCGGCGTACGCTAGCAGCACAAACACCTGTATCTACGCTTGGGAATATGTTGAGGACAACCTTCTTGCCAGCAAAGTCGCTAAGCTTTACTTCGCTAAGGTCAGCCTTTACAGCTACGAAGTCCTTAGCTACCGAACCTACTGCAGGCAGTTCGCCATTAAGGTTGATTGTAATAGAGTTTTTAAGTGTTACTGTTGCCATTTCTATTTAGTTATTAGAATTAGTTTATACTATTCTTTGAACCTGTATAACTTGGAGATAGTTCTATTAGGTCGTAATATCGTGTTTTATGGATAGAAAAATGAGCCTAGCGCAATTCAGTCTGCGCTAGGCTCGTTTGTGTTTTCCTTTTGTGGGGCTTTGCAGAATGCGGTAATCGCAAGGCATTGAGACTGAAGGCGCAGGGAGTTTACCGATGTAAATGACCAAGCCTGAATGTCGAAAATAACGTAGCGAGTGCCGTATTATGCAATAGTCCCTACATGAGGATATAACGTAAGAGCAATAGTGCTGAAACGATATAAAGCGTTAGGCTAACTTGTCTCCACTGCCCACTGAATAGTTTAACTAGGGTGTAGCTGATAAGTCCTAGCGCCATACCTTCTGCGATGTTGTAAGTAAGCACCATTGTAAGCACAGTGATGAAGCTAGGAAGGGCTTCTGACATATCAGTAAGGTCTACTTCTTGAATAGAGCTAAGCATAAGCACCCTCTACAAGAACAAGAGCACCCGTCGTTGCTGCCGATGGAATAAGCAAGAATAGAGGAGCAAGGAAGAGTGCAATGATGAAGAGTACAGAGGTAGAGAATGCAGTCATACCCGTACGACCACCTTCGGCAATACCTGCACCACTCTCAACGAAAGTCGTCACCGTAGAAGTACCACAAATAGCACCTACAGAAGTCGCTACGGCATCAGCAAGCATTGCCTCCTTGATGTTCTTGACGTTACCCTTCTCGTCCATCATTTCTGTCTTGGCTGCAGCTCCAATAAGCGTACCTACTGTGTTGAAGATGTCCATAAACACAAGTGCAAAGATGGTTAGAGCCATATCCATGTTTAGAAGTGCCTTGAAGTCGAACTGAAGGAAAGTAGGCGCAAGGCTCTTAGGCATAGAGATAGGCGTGAAGCTATCAGGTATTTGAGTTACTCCGAGGGGAATACCGATAATCGTACAAGCAACGATGCTATAAAATAGAGCTCCACGCACACGAAGCGTAATAAGGACTCCGCTAAGTACAATCCCGATAACAGCTAGCGTTGATACAGGGGTGAAAGCACCGAGCGTTACGAATGTAGCTTCGTTGGCAACGATAACTCCTGCATTCTTGAGGCCGATGAAGGCAATGAAGAAGCCAATCCCTGCAGAGATAGCAAAGCGTAGGTTCTTCGGTATGCACCTCACAATCTGCTCGCGTATATTGAATATCGTGAGGATAATGAAGATAATCCCTTCAACAAAGACAGCGGCTAGAGCTGCTTGCCAGCTATAACCCATACCAAGAACAAGGGTAAATGCGAAGAAAGCATTGATACCCATACTTGGAGCTTGAGCGAAAGGAAGCTTAGCAAGGAAGGCAATAAGTAGTGTGCCGATAGCCGAAGAGAGTGCCGTAGCTGTGAAGACTGCACCTTTATCCATACCCGTTGTGCTGAGGATATCAGGGTTTACGGCTAGGATATAGCTCATCGTGAGGAAGGTCGTGAGTACTGCTAGAAGTTCTGTGCGAAGATTGTACTCTTAGGGTCAAATCCCTACCCATTTGTAGAGTGCCTGCATAGGTGTTTGATGAAAAATAATTATTAGTTTATTGAGGTTATTCTAGAATTAGAAAGTCCACTTAATAGCAAGTGTAGGATTGACGATAGTCTCATTAGGTACAGCGAAGTTGCTGCTGATTTCTACCTCTGTACCTACGCTGAGGTTAAACTTAGGACTAACACCGGGTATTTTATTGAGGTTTACCCAAAGTTGAGGCTCTGTAAGGAATATGGTTGTATTCTTTTGCTCGGGAGAGTAGTCTCTATCACCCCAAATATCAGCAAATCCAGAGAAGGTCATTAGTCCCTTGGCGAAGTTGTAGTACCAAGTTCCAGTTAATTGGTATGAGCTAGGCTTATTCCTGCCTGCTAGATATTTGTACATAGGAGTGAGCGTAAATCCTGCAGAGAAGTCTTGCTTATTATAAGCATAAGTTAGACCTGCAAGATAAGCATTGTTGAAGCTGAACTTATTGCTAAGTCCACCATTGTACTCAACGTGAGCGAGGAAAGGAGTTTGACCTAGTTTGAACTCTCTCGATATTTCCCAGTAAGCATCTGTAACGCCTTCTGTGCGGTAGTTCATATCCACGAAGAAGAATGTATTACCCCAGCTGTCAGGGCGGAACATTTCAACCGTAGTCGTTAGATTAGGACGTTGTGGCTCTGTCGTATTGTTCAGACGACGACCAAAGTCATAGTGTAGTTGAACGTTCTGAGCTGAAAGTTGGCTCATGCACATAGCTCCGAAGAGTGCGAGAAAGATGTAAAGTTTTTTTCATGATATGGAAGTGAAACGATTGCAACGAAAAATATCCTTGGGAGACTGCATTAATATTTGCTATTGATGCAGTCCCTTATTTTATAAATTAGGATTATCTGAGTAAAAGAGTTATTCGGCTTGTGCGTTTTCTCTATCTTCATTGTGCTCAGGTAGTACGAGGTTCAGTACTACTGCGATGACAGCTGATAGCCCGATGCCAGCCAAGGTAAAATTGCCAAAGCTGAGTGCTGCTCCTCCGATACCTGTCGTAAGGGTTACGGAGATAATGACAATGTTGCGAGCCGATGAAAGATTTATCTTGCTGTGCAGAAGGCTAGAGATACCTGCTCCAGCGATTGTGCCGAAGAGCAAGAGCATGATGCCGCTAAGGATAGCTTGGTCAATACTTCTAAGGAGTGCACTGACCTTACCGATTAGCGAGAAGATAATACCAGTTACAGCTGCTATGCGGAAGACGGCAGGGTCTGTTACCTTAGTGAGGGACATCGCGCCAGTTACTTCCGAATAGGTTGTAACGGGAGGACCTCCGACGAGCGAAGCGAAGAGGCAAGCTAATCCGTCTCCAAGCATTGTGCGGTGTAAGCCGGGTTCTTTGACGAAGTCCTTGCCAGCTACATTATTAACTACATAGACATCACCGATATGTTCGATAACGGGGGCTATGGCTACGGGTATCATAAAGAGGATAGGTTCCCAAGAGAATTTATCAGGGAAGATAAACTGAGGGAATGAGAACCAAGTCGCATCACTGACTGCGGTCATATCAACCTCAAAGAATAGAGCATCTGCGATATAACCTACCACTATTCCGAGGAAAATAGGGATTAGTTTGATAATGCCCTTAGAGTAGAGGGTAATGACAATCGCTGTCGCTAGGGAGATGGCAGCTAAAGTCCAGTTTGTACTCGCCATATCAACGGCGCTTTCGATAGCGAAAGACCTATAAGCATAATGATGGGTCCAATCACCACGGGAGGGAATAGGCGAGAGATGAATTTTGTCCCGAATCCCTTAATAAGGGCGGACATTAGGAAATACACAAGAGCGACGCCGATGCATCCAAATAATGCGCCTCCCAATCCGTAGATTTTAGTTGCGCTGATTATAGGAGCTATAAAGGCAAAGCTACTACCGAGGAAGATAGGAACTTTGCCTTTAGTCGCAAGATGGAAGATGAGTGTGCCGACGCCTGCTGAGAAGAGTGCTGTCGAGGGGTCTAGCCCTACGAGTAGAGGCACAAGAACTGTAGCTCCGAAGGCTACAAACAGATACTGAATCCCAGAAATACCCTTACGTATCGGGCTCAATGATTCATTGCTAGTGGTCATGCTATATGAATGAGTCTTTTTCGAGTGCAAAAGTACACATTTTCTATTGATGTGAGAGTTTTTGTCCCGACAAGTCAGGGCAAGCGCATCAAAATAATAAAGTGATAGGGAAGACGAAGAGGAGCCCTGTAAGGGCGATACACCTGCATAGCCCAGGGCGCAAGCCCTGGGTTTGTTGTTTGATACATTTATTGAGCCCTGAAGGGGCGGCACTTCCGAGACGTAAGACATATAGTGCCGCTCCTCCGGAGCTCGATATTACTTTTGGTTCGTGTTCACCCAGGGTTTCATATCGGGCTTTGCCCTCATTGCACCTTGGGCTTTGCAGGAGTGTCGTGCCTACGGCACTCATAATGCACCTGAATTTTGATGCGGTTGCCCTACCGACAAGCGCATTAAAAATTCAGACTAACTCTGAGTGTCACCCCCTTGGGGATCATTGTTAGATTGGCTGTGAGAGCTGAGAAAGGAATGCCGTAAGCACGAAACCAAAGGCTCATTCCGTACATTGAAGTTACTTGATTAACCAAGCAAAAAGCAAAGACTAAGTTTCCTATTCTCAAAAACCTCGGCGAAGTCTGTACAAACTACGGCTGAAGTTTGTGCAGACTACACGTGTAGTTTGTACAGACTACAGCTGAAGTCTCTAGAAAGTACTACGTACTTACAAATTTAAGTACGCGTACTTACACTCACAAGTACGTGTACTTATTCTCGTGAGTACACGTAAATACTTTTGTGAGTACGTCGTACTCATTACACCAGCATCAATAACGATGAAAGTATAGTGAGTATACCGGATAATATAGCATGTGTTACTACTTTATGAATATCACATTTATACTTGGCACGGATATATATGGCTACCTGAGGAATAAAAGACAAGAGGTGCTATTAAAAGCCAATAAGGCAATCTTGTTTGAATCCAGCATGAAGGCTACAATCTGAAGGACTAACGCTCCTATAGGGAAAGTATAAAGTAATGCTAGCATAAAAATGATTGGGTTACATGCCAACAAATGTATGATAAAAAAACTAATAAATTGAATAATAACCCAAAAAGCTCTACAGAGAAAGGAATAAGGGTAACCGTATCAAAAATTCAGGTTAATTGCGAGTGCCTTTAGGGCTCCTCTACGTCTTCCCAATCATTATACTTTATTGTTTTTGATGTGCTTGCCCTGTATCTGCCTTCTGATGCCGTGCTCATGTGCAAAACATTTTTTTATATTCGCATCCACTAATCCCTTTCTCATCAATCCTGAGAGAGCAAGTTCAATCACGCTAATATACATTTCGCCCTATGAGCACAACTCCCGAAGCCTACGTACACCTCAGTGAAGACCAAACAACCCTTACCTTCTATTACGACTCCCTTCGTGCTGATCGCGACGGCACAACGTGGGGAATAGAGGAAAAGAAAAAGAATTGGAACAGTTCCTCCCCTGCTTGGACTGGTGATGGGGAATCTCCCGATACCACCGTTCTCACTGCTGTCTTTGATGCTTCGTTCCGTGATTTTTGCCCCACCACCACGGCAGAATGGTTTTACTGTCTCAATTCACTTAAAAAGCATCGAAGGTTTTGAACACCTCAACACCTCGCAGGTGACGGATATGGGGAGTATGTTCTATTGCTGCGAATCTTTGACCTCTCTCGACCTCACCAGCTTTGACACTTCGAAGGTGACGGACATGAGGAAGATGTTTTCTGGTTGCGAATCTTTGACCTCTCTCGACCTCACCAGCTTCGACACCTCTCAGGTGACGTATATGGTGGGTATGTTCGATGATTGCTCGTCTTTGACCTCTCTCGATCTCTCCAGCTTTAATACTTCAAAGGTGATAAGTATGGGCTGGATGTTCTGTGGTTGCCTTTCTTTGAGTACTCTCAACCTCACCAGCTTTGATACTTCAGAGGTGACGTATATGAGGAAGATGTTTTCTGGTTGCTCGTCTTTGACTGCTCTCGACCTCTCTAGGTTCGACACTTCTCAGGTGACGGATATGAGAGAGATGTTCAGACGTTGCAGATCTTTGACCACGCTCGACCTCTCTAGGTTCAACACTTCTCAGGTGACGGATATGAGGGAGATGTTCTCTGTTTGCTCGTCTTTGACTGCTCTCGATCTCACCAGCTTTGACACTTCTCAGGTGACGGATATGAGCTGTATGTTCGGTAGTTGCTCGTCTTTGACTGCTCTCGATCTCATCAGCTTTGACACTTCTCAGGTGACGGATATGAGCTTTATGTTCAGACGTTGCTCGTCTTTGACTGCTCTCGACCTCTCCAGCTTCGACACTTCTCATGTGACGGATATGAAATGTATGTTCAGACGTTGCGAGATCTTTGACCACGCTCGACCTCTCTAGCTTTGACACTCCTCAGGTGACGAGGATGAGCGATATGTTCTCTGGTAGCGTAGCTTTGACTTCGCTTGACCTCACCAGCTTTGATACTTCGCAGGTGTGGGATATGAGATGTATGTTTGCTGGATGTAGTGGGTCGCGTTCGCTTGACGTTTCGAGCTTCGACACCTCTCATGTGACGGATATGATATGTATGTTCTCTGATTGCTCGTCTTTGACCACTCTCGATCTCTCTAGCTTTGATACTTCAAATGTAGTATCAATGTCTTCTTGTAAGGGAGGGATGGTATGTTCTCTGGTCGCGCATCTTTGATCGCCCTCGACCTCTCTAGTTTCAACACTTCTCAGGTGACGGATATGCACGCGATGTTTAAGAAATGTAAGAGTTTGAGCACTCTCGACCTTACCAGCTTTGACACTTCAAAGGTGACGGATATGGGAAGTATGTTTTTGGGTTGCTCGTCTTTGACCTCTCTCGATCTCTCTAGGTTCAATACTTCTCAGGTGACGGATATGTGGGAGATGTTCTCGAGGTGCAAGAGTCTGACCACACTCGACCTCACCAGCTTTGACACTTCTCAGGTTATGGAAATGATAGCTATGTTCAGAGGTTGCTCTTCTTTGACCACACTCGACCTCACCAGCTTTGACACTTCTCAGGTTATGGAAATGATAGCTATGTTCAGAGGTTGCTCTTCTTTGACCACACTCGACCTCACCAGCTTCGACACTTCTCAGGTGACGGATATGGGAAGTATGTTCGATGGTTGCGCATCTTTGACCGTACTTAACCTCTCTAGTTTCAATACTTTGCATGTGACGGATATGAGCGGTATGTTCTCTGATTGCTTGTCTTTGACCACTCTCGATCTCTCCAGCTTTGACACTTCGCAGGTTATGGAAATGATAGCTATGTTCAGAGGTTGCTCTTCTTTGACTGCTCTCAATCTCTCCAGTTTCAACACTTCTCAGGCGATAGTTATGAACAATATGTTCAGAGGTTGCTCTTCTTTGACCTCTCTCGACCTCACCTGCTTCGACACTTCTCAGGTGACGGATATGGGAAGTATGTTCGGACTTTGCGGATCTTTTGATTACTCTCGACCTCTCTAGCTTCGATACTTTGCAGGTGACTGATATGGGCTGTATGTTCGATGGTTGCACATCTTTAACTTCGCTTGACCTCACCAGCTTCGACACTTCTCAGGTGACGGATATGGGCTGTATGTTCGGTAGTTGCGGATCTTTGACCACTCTCGACCTCACCAGCTTCGACACTTCTCAGGTTAAGTATATGTGGGAGATGTTCTCGAGGTGCAAGAGTCTGACCACTCTCGACCTCACCAGCTTTGATACTTCTCAGGTGACGGATATGAGGGAAATGTTCTTTGGTTGCTCATCTTTGACCTCTCTCGACCTCTCCAGCTTCAACACTTCTCAGGTGACAGATATGAGGAAAAATGTTCTTTGGTTGCTCATCTTTGACCTCTCTCGACCTCTCCCGCTTTGCTACTTCAAAGGTGAGAAGTATGAGCTGGATGTTCAATGATTGTCCGTCTTTGACCACTCTCGATCTCTCCAGCTTCGACACTTCTCAGGTGACATGTATGAAGGGTATGTTCTCTCATTGCTCGTCTTTGACCACTCTCGATCTCTCCAGCTTCAACACTTCTCAGGTGACAGGTATGAGGAGTATGTTCTCTCATTGCTCGTCTTTGACCTCTCTCGATCTCTCCAGCTTCAACACTTCTCAGGTATGGGGGTATGAGATGTATGTTCTATGGTTGCTCGTCTTTGACCACTCTCGACCTCTCCAGATTTGATACTTCAAAGGTGAGAAGTATGAGAGAGATGTTTTTCTGGTTGCTCGTCTTTGCTCTCTCTCGATCTCTCTAGTTTCAACACTTCTCAGGTTAAGTATATGAACTGTATGTTTTTGGGGGTTTGCGAATCTTTGACCACTCTCGACCTCTCCAGTTTCGATACTTCTCAGGTGGCGGATATGAGCCGTATGTTTTGGTATTGCGCATCTTTGACCTCTCTCGACCTCACCAGCTTTGATACTTCTCAGGTGACGGACATGAGGAAGATGTTCTTTGGTTGCAAATCTTTGACCTCTCTCGACCTCACCAGCTTTGATACTTCTCAGGTGACGGACATGAGGAAGATGTTCTTTTGGTTTGCAAAATCTTTGACCTCTCTCGATCTCTCCCGCTTCGACACTTCAGAGGTGACGGATATGAGCTGTATGTTTTGGTATTGCGAGATCTTTTGACCTCTCTCGACCTCTCCTGTTTCGACACTTCTCAGGTGGCGGATATGAGGTATATGTTCTATTGGTGCTGTTCTTTGAGCACTCTCGACCTCTCCAGCTTTGATACTTCAGAGGTGACGTATATGAGCGGTATGTTTTTGGGTTGCGAATCTTTGAGCACTCTCGACCTCACCAGCTTTGACACTTCGAAGGTGGTGGACATGAGGTCGATGTTTATTAATTGCTTGTCTTTGACCACTCTCGATCTCTCCCGCTTCGACACTTCAGAGGTGACGGATATGAGTAAGATGTTTTGGGGTTGCGAATCTTTGAGCACTCTCGACCTCACCAGCTTTGATACTTCTCAGGTGAGAAGAATGAGCTGTATGTTTTGGGGTTGCAGATCTTTGAGCACTCTCGATCTCTCCTGCTTTGATACTTCTCAGGTGACGGATATGAGCTGTATGTTTTGGGGTTGCGAGATCTTTGAGCACTCTCGACCTCACCAGCTTTGATACTTCTCAGGTGACGAATATGGGGAGATGTTCTTTGGTTGCTCATCTTTGACCTCTCTCGATCTCTCCTGCGACTAATGTAGAAAGAGTTTCTCGATGTAAGCATGGCTAATCCCGAAAACTGGATATTTCACCAAGAAGGTGTTGTCGCAAGAGAATGAGGCTTATGTACATCTCAGCGCAGATAAGAAAAACACTAACGTTCTATTTCGATAGGAAATGAAATGTGCATGAGATGTTATGCATGGGGCATAGAACAACAATCAGACAGAACCACCAGGAGTTCTGAATGGTTTCTAGCGAGGTGACATCTAAGGAAGAGACTACCAAATAGCCATTGACGAATCGTTCCGAAAACGCTGTGCCTAAGACCACACAGCGAGTTGGTTTGAGGGCTTGTCAGCTGTGACGGAAATACGAGGGTTGGACAATCCTTAATACTCGGAAGTGACCGCATGAGCGGGATGTTTGCAGGATGTGAGCTGCGCACGCTTGACGTTTCTCGAGGTTCGACACCTCCCAGGTGACGGATATGAGCGGTATGTTCAGAGGTTGCAAAATCTTTTAGCGGAACTTGATTTGTATTTCTTCGACGCGGCAAAAAGTGAGGATATATCCGAGATGTTCAAAGATTGCAAGGGATTGACAGCGTCGACTTCTCTAGCTTTGTCACTTCGCAGGTGAAGGATGATGAGATACGTCTACAATTGCTCGTCTTTAACTTCGCTTGACCCTCCGGCTTTGATACTGCAAGTGAAGGATATGCACGCGATGTTTAAGAATTGTAAGAGTTTGACCACGCTTGACCTGTCGAATTTCCAAACTTCAGAGGTGAAGAATATGGGGAGATGTTCTCGGGTTGTTCGATCGTTGACAACGATTTTGAGTTTTGCCTTCAGAAATTGTTTTTGCTTCCTGAGGCTATGTTCACGAGTGCTCCTCCTCCAAGGGCTACATGAACTTTAACGAGAAACACACAGATGCTCTGAATGGCTAATCCCGAAAGGGATATTTCACCAAGAAAGTGTTGTAGCAAGAGGATGAGGTTGTATTTTCCACTGTAAGCGCAAAGTCAGTGATTATTCACTGGCTTTTTGTTTTTATATGGAGTTCTAGGGCTTTAGAAATTCCTGCTCATCAGTAGGGGTGACACATTAAAAAGAATCAAATTACCTTAATATTCTGCCCTCTAATACCGTGCTCATGTGCAAAACATTTTTATATTCGCATCCACTGATCCTTTCTCATCAATCCTGAGAGAGAGCAAGTCTCAATCACGCTAATATACATTCGTCCCTATGAGCACAACTTTCTGGAAAGCCCTCACGTACACCCTCAGTGCAGGTCAAAACAACCTTCACCTTCTATTACGACTCCCTTCGTGCTGATCGGTACGGGCACAACGTGGGGAATAGAGGAAAAAGGAAAAGAAAAGAATGGAACTAGTTTCTGTCCCATCGCTTGGACTAGTACTGTTTATCACCCATACCACCGTTCTCACTGCTGTCTTTGATGCTTCGTTCCGTGATTTTCACCCCACCACCACGGCAGAAATGGTTTTACTACCTCCAGTTCACTTAAAAAGTATCGAAGGTTTTGAATACCTCAATCACCTCTCAGGTGACGGGATATGAGCTGTATGTTCTCTGGTTGCGAATCTTTGACTCTCTTGACCTCTCCCAGCTTTGACACTTCAAAGGTGACGGATATGAGGCGGTATGTTCAGTAGTTGCTGGTCTTCTGATCGCTTGACCTCTCCCGCCTGACACTTCAAAGGTGACACCATGGGCGGTATGTTCAATAGTTGCTGGTCTGACGGCTCTTGACCTCTCCAGCTTTGACACTTCTCATGTGACGTATATGAGGAGTATGTTCTACAGATGCTACTCTTTGACGCTCTCGACCTCTCCAGCTTTTCGATACTTCAAAAGGTGAAGAATATGGGGGAGATGTTCGAAGGTTGTCGAATCTTTGACGACGCTCTCGACCTCTCTCGCTTTGACACTTCTCATGTGACGTATATGGAGGAGATGTTCTACAGATGCTACTCTTTGACGGCTCTCGACCTCTCCCGCTTTGACACTTCAAAGGTGACGAATATGGAGAAGATGTTCTATGGTTGCGAATCTTTGACCTCTCTCGATCTCTCGAGTTTCGACACTTCTCAGGTGAAGTATATGAGGATGATGTTCTTGCTTGCTCGTCTTTGATCTCTCTTGACCTCTCCCGCTTTGACACTTCAAAGGTGACGGATATGATGGATATGTTCAGGGGTTGCTCGTCTTTGACCTCTCTCGATCTCTCGAGTTTCGACACTTCAGAGGTGACGAATATGTATAGGATGTTCGGGGAGTGTTCGTCTTTGATGGCTCTTGACCTCCCAGCTTTGACACTTCTCAGGTGACGTATATGAGCGATATGTTCAGGGGTTGCTTTTCTTTGACCACGATTTATAGTAACTCATTATGGAGTTGCAGAAATTCAAATGATATGTTCTCAGGCTGCAATTCTCTTAGAGGTGTGGCGACTAATGTAGGAAAGAGTTTCGATGTAAGCATGGCTAATCCCGAAAGGGGATATTTCACTAAGAAAGTGTTGTCGCAAGAGGATGAGGGCTTATGTACATCTCAGCGCAGATAAGAAAAACACTAACGTTCTATTTCGATAGGGAGCGAAATGTGCGTATGAGATGTTATGCATGGGACATAGAAACAACAATCAGACAAAATGACCAAAGGACTCCTGAATGGCTCTCTAGCGAGGTGATATCTAAGGAAGAGATTACCCAAATAATCATTGACGAATCGTTCCGAAACGTTGTGCCCTAAGACCACAGCGAGTTGGTTTGAGGGCTTTGTCAGCTGGCAGGAAACATGAGGGTTGACAATCTCAATACTTTCGGAAGTGACCGACATGAGCTGTATGTTTGCTGGATGTAGAGGGCTGCGTTTGCTTGACGTTTTCGAGCTCGACACCTCTCAGGGTGACGGATATGCACGCGATGTTTAAGAATTGTAAGAGTTTGACCACGCTCGACCCATCGAATTTCCAAACTTCAGAGGTGAAGAATATGAGGGAGATGTTCTCGGGTTGTTCGATGTTGACAACGATTTTGAGTTTTTGCCTTCAGAAATTGTTTTGCTTCTGAGGCTATGTTCCACGAGTGCTCCTTCCTCCAAGGGCTACGAACTTTAACGAGAAATGCACAGACGCCCGAATGGCTAATCCCGAAAGGGATATTTCACTAAGAAAGTGTTGTAGCAAGAGGATGAGGTTGTATTTTCCATCTAGTAAGTGTAAAGTCAGTGATTATTCACTGGCTTTTGTTTTTATATGGAGTTCTAGGTTTTAGAAATTCCTGCTCATCGGTAGGGGACACATTAAAAAGTAGAATTTCCTTAAGATCTGCCCCTCTGATGCCGTGCTCATGTGCAAAACATTTTTATATTCGCATCCACTAATCCCTTTCTCATCAACCCTGAGAGAGAGCTAGTCCAATCACGCTAATATACATTCGCCCTATGAGCACAACTCCCGAGCCTCACGTGACACCTCAGTGCAGATCAAACAACCCTCAGCTTCTATTACGATTCCCTTCGTGCTGATCGCGTACGGCACAACGTGGGGAATAAGGGACACGAAAAGGGCTATTTCTGTACCATCCCCGCTTTGGACTGGTGATTGTGACTCTCCCAATACCACCGTTCTCACTGCTGTCTTTGATGCTCTGTTCCGTGATTTTCTCCCCACCACCACGGCAGAATGGTTTTTACTGTCTCAAATTCACTTAAAAGCATCGAAGGATTTTAGAGCACCTCAACACCTCTCAGGTGACGGATATGAGCTTTTATGTTCAGAGGTTGCAAAATCTTTGACCACTCTCGACCTCACCAGCTTTGACACTTCGAAAGGTGGTGAACATGAGGAGATGTTTATTACTTGCTTGTCTTTGACCACTCTCGATCTCTCCCTGTTTCGACACTTCAGAGGTGACGGATATGAGCTGGATGTTTTTGGGGTTGCGAATCTTTTGACCACTCTCGATCTCTCCCAGCTCTGACACTTCAGAGGTGACGGATATGAGCTGTATGTTTTGGGGTTGCTAGATCTTTGACGGCCTCGACCTCACCAGCTTTGATACTTCAAAGGTGAGAAGTATGAGCTATATGTTCTCTGGTTGCGAATCTTTGACCACTCTCGACTCTCCAGCTTTCTGACACTTCTCAGGTGACATGTATGAGGGGTATGTTCTCTGGTTGCGAATCTTTGACCACCTCGATCTCTCCAGCTTTGATACTTCTCAGGTGAGAAGTATGGGCTGGATGTTCTCTGATTGCTCGTCTTTGACCTCTCTCGACCTCTCCAGCTTTGACACTTCTCAGGTGACGAATATGTGGGGATGTTCTCGAGGAGCAAGAGTTTGACCCTCTCGACCTCTCCAACTTTGACACTTCTCAGGTGACGGATATGGGCAATATGTTCTTTGGTTGCTCATCTTTGACCCTCTCGACCTCTCCTGCCTGATACTTCTCAGGTGATGAATATGGAGGAGATGTTCTCGAGGTGCAAGAGTCTCATCTCTCTCAATCTCTCCCGCCTGACACCTCTCAGGTGATGAACATGAGCCGTATGTTTGCTGGATGTAGTGGGCTGCGTTCGCTTGACGTTTTTGAGGTTCGACACCTCTCAGGTGATGGATATGAGGGAAATGTTCTTTGTTTGCTCATCTTTGACCCTCTCGACCTCTCCCGCTTTGCTACTTCTCAGGTGATGGATATGAGGGAGATGTTCTATTGTTGCTCATCTTGACCTCTCTCGACCTCTCCAGCTTTCGACACCTCTCAGGTGACGGACTTGAGCCGTATGTTCTCGCGTTGCTCTCTCTGACCACTCTTGACCTCTCCCGCCTCGACACTTCTCAGGTGACGGACATGAGCCATAGTTTGTTGGATGTAGGGGGTTGCGTTCGTTGACATTTTGAGGTTCGACACCTCTCAGGTGACGGATATGAGCAATATGTTTAGAGGTTGCTCGTCTTTAACCACTCTTGACCTCACCTGCTTTTGACACTTCAACGGTGACACGTATGAGCAGCATGTTCAATGATTGCGAATCTTTGACCACGATTTATAGTAACTCATCATGGAGTTGCAGATGTTCAAATCATATGTTTCTCAGGCTGCAATTCTCTTAGAGGTACGGCAACTAATGTGGGAAAGAGTTTCAATGTAAGCATGGCTAATCCCGAAAGGGGATATTTTCACTAAGAAAGGGTTGTAGCAAGAGGATGAGGCTTATGCGCATCTTAGTGCTGATAAGAAAAATAATAATTACCTTTATACTAAATCAAAAGTACCTCCTTTAGAGATGATAGCCGAGCTTATGGCTGCTCTTTGGGAGGTATTTTTATTCTGTAAGTGCAAAAGTCAGTGATTATTCACTGGCTTTTTGTTTTTAGGGTTCTAGGCTTTTAGAAAATTCCTGCTCATCAGTAGCTCTACGACGCTCTCATGCTGATAATTGAGTACCTTTGCACAGAATTTTAATCAGAATTATAACACTTAAAATGAACGAAACTCAGACGGTGGACTCTAAATCCACTCAGTCCGCTGCCGATAAGTGCCTCTATATAGAGACTTATGGCTGCCAAATGAATGTGGCCGACAGCGAAGTCGTGGCCTCTGTGATGCAAATGGATGGTTATCATCTTACCGAACACCCTGAAGAGGCTGATGCTGTCTTCATCAATACTTGTTCGGTACGTGATAACGCAGAGCAAAAAGGTGCTTAGTCGCATCGAGTATTACAATAGCCTTAAGCGCAAGAAGAAACGCAAGCTAACACTGGGAATACTTGGTTGTATGGCTGAGCGCGTTAAGGAAGAACTTATTGAGAAGCACGGTGTAGACCTTGTGGTAGGGCCCGATAGTTATATGGACTTGCCTAATCTTGTGGGAGCCGTTGAGCGTGGCGAGAAGGCCATCAATGTGGAACTCTCTACAAGCGAAACCTACAAAGATGTTATGCCACTCAAAATAAGTGGGGTGCATATATCGGGCTTCGTGTCTATTATGCGTGGTTGCAATAACTTCTGCTCGTATTGCATCGTACCCTATACGCGTGGTCGTGAGCGTAGCCGTGAACTTACGAGCATCATTAGGGAGGTTAAGGACTTAGAGAGTAAGAATTATAGAGAAGTAACGCTATTGGGTCAGAATGTGAACTCACAAGCACACAGATGGGGGAGCACACTTTACGACTTTGGCGATTTGCTCAGTGCCGTAGCCGAGGCTGTGCCTAATATGCGTATTCGCTTTACTTCTCCTCACCCTAAGGATATGGACGACAAGGCTATTCAGACGATGGCTAAGTATCCCAATATCTGTAAGAATATCCACTTGCCAGCGCAGAGCGGAAGTAATAGAGTGCTCAAGCATATGAGCGTGGTTATACTCGTGAATGGTATCTCAGACCGTGTGGCTGCTATCAGACGAGTAATGCCTGATTGCGCTATTAGTAGCGACTTATTCTGTGGCTTCCATAATGAGACAGAGGAGGATTTCCAAGAAACATTATCGCTGATGCGTGAGGTAGGCTACGTAGCTGTCATTTATGTTCAAGCATAGTGAGCGTCCGGGGACTTATGCTGCTAAATATCTTGCAGACAATGTGCCAGAGGAAACTAAACTGCGCTGTCTACAAGAGATGATAGAGTTACAAACTCAATTATCATTAGAGAGCAATCTGCGTGATGTCGGTAAGACTGTGGAAGTGCTTATTGAAGGCTTTTAGTAAGCGTAGCCGCGAACAGCTCTTCGGTCGCACCCAGCAAAAATAAGGTTGTTGTTTTCGATAAGCAAGGCTATCGTGTCGGTCAATACGTTCGTGTTGTTATCGAGAGTGCAACGGCAGCGACTTTGCTCGGTAAGCCAGAGAGCCTCGCCGAAGGTTATGTGCCTGCTGAGTAATTAAGAGCAATAATAAAACCTGATTATAATACGAAAGCTAGTTCGCATAACGTTATGTGAAGTAGCTTTTCAGATATATTAAGATATAAGAAGATGAATCAAAAATAATTGGACTGAACGTACTCGTCTGTTTCTCGGTGATGAGCGTGTCGATGCCTACCACAATAGCCACGTCCTCGTTGTTGGTCTTGGTGGAGTAGGAGGTATAACGGCTGAAATGCTTGTGCGTGCAGGTATAGGTCGGCTAACTATTGTAGATGCGGATATTATTCAGCCCTCCAATCTCAACAGACAGATAGTTTCCACTAACCAGCAAACTCTATCAGTCAAAAGCTAGCGTTCTGCATGATAGACTCAAGGATATTAACCCTGATGTTCAGATTGAAGTCGTTGAAGAGTTTCTGAAAGATGATAATATGGTTGAGCTTATTCAGCGTCATGCTTACGACTTTGTTGTAGATGCGATTGATTCGCTTAGCCCTAAAGTTCATCTTATTCGTTTGGCTAAGGAATACAAGCTCCCTATTATTAGTCTCGATGGGTGCGGGAGCTGGCGCAATCCTGCTCTTGTAGCGCAGGCCGATTTAAGTAAGAGTTACAACTGCGCCTTGGCACGTGCTCTGCGCAAGCGATTGCGCAGTTGGGTATTAGTAAAGATTTGCCCGTTGTATTCTCAAGCGAATTGCCTGACGAAAGTGCTGTGATAGAGATTAGTGGCGAGCAATGTAAGCGCAGTACCGCAGGGACTATTAGTTATATGCCCTGCGATATTCGGTATTTACTTGTCAGCCTATGTGCTTGAGCATATTAAGAGATAGAAGTAAGGACTTAGATTGTGTTTATTGATAGTTTGTAGGTTATCAAATATAGTTAATTTGATTTGCTAAATCTATCAAACTGGACTACCTTGCAGTAGATAAAAACATAAAAGAATTAAAGATTATGAGCAACGTATTAAATGTTACTGGTCTAGACCAGAATAAAAATCGCCCCAGTTGTAAGTGGTTTGAATGAACTTCTAGCTTCATTCCAAGTGTACTATACTAACCTACGTGGTTACCACTGGCACGTTAAGGGTCCTCCGTCTCTACCAACTACATAAGGCTTTCGAAGATATGTACAATGGTGCAGCTGAAAAGGTAGACGAAATCGCAGAGCGTCTTCTTCAGCTTTGGCGAACAACCAGAAAACCGTTTCAGCGTATATCTAACACAGAGCAAGATTAAGGAAACTTCATTAGTTAGCGACCCTAAGGTAATCGTTCCACAGATTGTAGAAGATTATAAGGTGCTTATCGCTCTTGAACGTAATATCCTTGAGCAAGCAAGTGAAATCGGTGATGAAGTAACAGTAAGTCTTATGAGTGACTTCCTCAGCGAACAGGAAAAGGACGCTTGGATGCTTACTGCATACCCTTTGCTTAATCCAACCTTAGGGTAATTAGTAGCCCTCTTTCACATACTAAGTCAGAGATATCGGTAGCTGTATCAAACTTGATTTGATGCAGCTACTTTTCTTGTTTTATTAGGTCGAGAAGCTTTAAGGAGACCATTGCATAATACGGCACTCGCTGCGTTATTATCGATATTCAGGCCCCGTCATTTACATGAGTAAACTCCCTGCTCCTTCAGTCTCAATGCCTTGGATTACCGCATTCTGCAAAAGCCCTACAAAAGGACTAAAAATAGTTGTTTGCGCTTCCTATTCTGCAAACCCTCGGCGAAGTCTGTAGAAACTACGGTTGAAGTTTGTACAGACTACACGTGTAGTCTGCACAGACTTTCAGCTGAGTGCTACACTTTTAGTAAGTGCGTTTACTATTTTCTTAGTGTAGTCAGGATTTACAAGCGAGAGTTTGAAAATAGGGTAGGAGCTCTTTCTAAGTTCAGCCTATTAGATGTTTGAGGACATTTTTGACAAATGTTCATATAATTATCTTCGAAAGGAGGTATTCAGAGGGTAATCCCTAACTATATGTTTGCATCGTTTATAGAGAGCATTGCATAATACGGCACTGCTGCGTTATTATCGATATTCAGGCCCCGTCATTTACATGAGTAAACCCCTGCTCCTTCAGTCTCAATGCTCTTGCGATTACCGCATTCTCAAAGCTCCACAAAGAACAAGTAAAACTTGTCCTTTTGGAGGCCATCGGGAGGCCTCTTATAGGGTGTAAGTTGCTTATGTATGGGCTTATATCAGTTATTAAAAAGATGCCCCCAATTTTCCCCAAATTAGGACATCTGAATTAACACAATGATATGAAAAACTTAAGAGGTATCCCTACTGATTGAAGGGAATCAAATATTCTATGAGCAAAGGTAATGGTTCTCTTTTAATATACAAGGCCTATCATGAAAATATTTGCTGACCTCGGAAGAATGATTGCGTATAGGCAAGTTGCACAGAGTTCCTACATCATTTTTATTCATTAGTCAAAATGATATAATGCGCTGAAATAAATTGAGGAAAAGATAATGTAGTGCTAGAATTGTGCCATTTTATTTAGCCTAAAAATTGACAAAAAAACTTTTTGCAGACTTGCAGAGAAAAGTCAAATAGGTCGGTTTTATCACATCTAAAAGCGATTAATGTGCTTTGAGATGATGATTGTCTGCCTACCCTCATGGCGATAAGAACGTAGCGAGTACCGCACAATGTAATGGACTCAAATATGTATCTTTGCTACTATGAATAAATTGAATATAGCAGGGCAGAGCGTTATCCGCTTTGCCGATATAGAAGTCCTACGCTATCAGATTGATGGCTTTGAGGCTCTTCCCCTAAGCGTAAGTTGCTTGTTTACCACTTGAGCCAAGCGACATTAGCAGGTAGGGATATTATTTTTGACCAAAATGGGCGTTATAACTTGCGCATTCGTCATATTCTAGAAACGATTTATACTCATTATGAGGGGGCGCGTGAGACAGATGAATTTGTCGCTCTCAAGGAGTACCTGTATCGGGTATGGTTTGCTTCGGGCATACATCACCATTATGGCTGTGAAAAGTTTGTTCCGAATTTCTCTCAGTCTTATTTAAGTGGGTATTGTTGAGAGCTTGCAGAGGGAGCATGCTTTTGCTACTGGAGTATAGCGAAGACGAATTAGCTGATATTTATGCTGAGATATTTGACCCTCACACGTTCACCCAAGAGTACCGAGCAGAGCGGTGAAAGAGACTTAGAGAGGCGAGTAGCGTGAACTTCTACGACAGAGGAGTAGGGCAGAAGGCTGTGGAGGCTTATTATCAAGCTCTTGCAAGATGAGGCTGATGAAGATGAACGTCAGGCACCGCCTCAGTTATGGCTCTCAATAGCCGTATCGCACAAACAGCTGATGGCACGCTTTACGAGCAAGTGTACAAGCAAGGAGGTTTGTATGGAGAGGCGCTTTATCGTATTTCTGCACATCTTAAGGATGCTCTTGAGGATGTCGATACCGAGATGCAGGCTGAAAGCTCATTAAGTCTTTTTGCTTGCTTATTATCGCACGGGTAATCTTAAGCATTACAATGATTTCTGTATTAAGTGGGTGCAAGATACAGCCGTTTCGGTGGACTTTATCAATGGTTTCACAGAGGTATATGCAGACCCTCTTGGCTTTGAAAGGTTCATGGGAAGGTCTTGTGCACATTAAAAATCCCTATCGCTAGTGAACGCACAGATAAAATCTGTCGAAGCTAAGTGGTTTGAAGAGCATGCCCCTATTGATGACCGCTTTAAGAAGGCTGAACCTAAGGGTATAAGTGCGTCTGTCGTAACCGTGGCGATGTTAGTGGAGATAGCTATCCAGCAACGCCTATTGGGATTAACCTGCCCAATGCGGATTGGATTCGTGCTGAATATGGCTCGAAGAGCGTAACGATTGATAATATCCATGCGGCTTACAGAGAGGCTTCTCGTTACAATGGTATGGACGCAGCCTTTATTGCTGATGCCGAGGTGCGCGCGCTCCCTTGAACGTTATGATGGACTTACAGACGAGCTGCATACAGACCCTACACGAGTGTTTGGGTCATGGTTCGGGGCAACTCTGTCCGGGTGTCTCGCCTGATGCGCTTGGGGCTTTACTGCTCAGTTAATGAGGAAGACGTGCCGACCTATTTGCACTCTATTATATGGCTGATGAGCATTTGCTTGAGTTAGGATTTGATTGCCTCGATGCTGATGCCTATAAGGCTTGCTATTATCGTTATCTCCTCAATGGTCTTGTAACGCAACTCGTGCGCATTCCTTTGGGCGCAAACATAGAAGAAGCGCACATGCGCAATCGTGCATTGATAGCGCGTTATGCACTTGAGCGAGGTGAGCAAGAGGGGACAATCGAACTGAATGGCTTAGACCTTAAGATTACTAATTATGCAGTCTTGCGTGGGTATTTTCGCAGACTTACTCCGTGAAGTACAGCGCATGAAGAGTGAGGGCGATTTTGCCGCTTGCAAGCAAATGGTTGAGCGTTATGCCGTTCAGATAGATGCTGACCTGCATGAGGAAGTACTAAAGCGTTATAAAGCGCTTAATCTTGCTCCCTATAAGGGCTTTGTCAATCCGAAAAATGACGCTAAGATACGAGGGTGAAGTGATTGTAGATGTAGAGCTGATTACACAGAAAGGGTTATGCAGAGCAAATGCTCCGTTATAGTCGTGAGTACTGACGCTACCGCTTAACCCAGTGCAAGAAGAGCGACTACGTGACCCACGTCCCTCAGCTAAGACCCTAGAGAAAGCGAAAGAATTGGTGCAAAACTTAGGCACCTATGGACGGAGTTATTTCGACTTCGATGAGAGATAAGGGGCTTGACTACGGCATTAACTTCGCTAACGATGGAATTTATCGTTCGCCTAGCGAAGGAACTTAGTGAAGATGGCTTATTAGCAAGCTATTTGCTTAGTCGTGATGTGCGTGAATTACAGCTTATCGGGCAACAGATATATCCTGCATCATGCTTGAATTTCTATTGCAACGGCTTTGGCTGAGCGTTCGATGTCCAACCCCGAGCTGCGTGACTGCCTATGCAAGCACCTCTTTGATAGGAATACGATGCTTCCGCAGTATGCTTTGTTGGCTAACGCAAGCTCGTTATAAGGGATTTGTCTACGATTGCTTACACGACCTAGCACGTCATTTTACCTTTGGCTATAAGTTTGCTCACAAGAGTTGGGAGCAATGTTTGTTTCTGCTGTGCCTTCAAGACGCTAGACGAAGATGCGCCTTTATATGACGAGTGAGCAACGTGCCGCCTTGCTGATGCTCAAGCGTTGGGGGACGCAGTGATAAGGATATTCAAAATCTGATTTTGCAGGCTCCTAGAGTTTCGTGCGCTGGGAGACTTCGGCTCGTGTCTCTTTGGCGAGTATGTAGACGATATTAAGTTTTGAGTTCAGCTATGAGGGCTAATTAGAGTCGGAGAAATATGTTGAATAGTAAAGGGTGTAGCAAATCATTTAGCTACACCTTTTTATTGAGGTCATTAGAGCACGGCACTCGCTGCGTTATTATCGATATTCAGTGCTTGGTCATTTACAAGAGTAAACCCCTGCGCCCTCAGTCTCAATGCCTTGCGATTACCGCATTCTGCAAAGCCCTCCCAAAAGAACAAGTAAAAACTTCTCCTTAAACGTCTTCATTTGCGACCGAAGTCTGCGGTATCTCCCTCACGCTTCGGTATTCCATTTATAGATAGTCGTCGTGTAAGTATCCTCGTGTAACCACTTCTCGGCACGGGCAACGATGTCCAAGAGCTGTGCCGTTTGTTCGTTGCGAGGAGCAGGGTCTTACACTTTTTGTTGCGTACCCACGCAATCACCCGTTACGCTATCGCTATAAATAGGAATGTCGATATTGTGCTTCTTTCAATAGGCTTATGCCGCGTACGATAGCGAGGAATTCGCCGATATTGTTTGTGCCTTGAGGAAAGGACCAATGCGGAAAACTCTCTATGGGTATCCGTCATAACGCCTCTGTACCCATCACCCCGGATTGCCTGAGCAGGCTGCATCTACGGCTAGTGCTTGGGCTAACAAAAGGCGCTGCATCGGGATTACTTTTCTTATAGGTGTCATAGCCATCTTCATAAGCCCTAGCGCCTGACTATGACTAGAGAATGCTTTGTACTTAGCACCCTTCAAACCTTCGACTTGCATCTTGCACTCTTCCCAAGAGTCAAATACCCCCTGTTTCTCGTCCCGACCAAACGACATACCATTTGTTTGCCATCGTATTTCTATTGTTTTTCGTATAAACTTTAATAGAATAATCTCACTCTGCGTCCCTATACGAAAGAGCGTGCCTGCCGCTCCCTACACCGCTAGAGACCATTGCTGTGGTATTACTAAAACGCTCCTTGCCATAGGGCAGGTCGTATTTGAACTTCAGGCATAGCCATAGGGGCCATATCTGTCCTCCTGTGTATGTCCGTAGAGGGCATAGTCTAGAGGAGTGTTGTAAGTCCTCGGCAGCCCTTCGGGAGTATGCTCCTAGGAGGATATTATATGAGCGAGGTTTAAGTTCTTTTTATGAGGGTATTTAATGTCTTGCGTGTAGAGTCCACGTAGTCGCGTCTCGCCGACGATGCTGTAAGCACCATCTCAGGATAGGCACTGCTATCTAGCAGGAGCGTGCCCGACAGCCTTAACCCAGTTGAAAGCTTTGCCGTCGTATCGACTCTATATCATGATTGCCAGGTACGAAATAAATGCCATCTCTCGCTTTAAGGCGTTTCATCTCATTCTATAATCTCAGGCTGATAGGCATACTTAGGTCGTGGTCAATATAATCTCCACCCAACGAGAATAACATCGGGCTTAAGCGCATTAAGCTTTATTAACAACCCTGCGCACGTGCTCAATGACCTCCCCTTCGCCTATGTGTAGGTCTGTAATGAGGGCTATGCGTGCAAGTACTTTCTTTCTGTGAGGATCTGTTTCTCCGAATAATCAACTATATGGATATGATGACCTGAGTAATGTCCGAGGGCAATGATGCCCGAAAAAGCCAAGTATCGCAATGACTGTGCATGCGCTACTTAGGCGACGCATGCCCTGAGCTCCCTAATTTGTCTTTGACGGAGAAGTTTCAGCCCAAGCTAAAAGCTCTACGCACTACATCTAAGCTAATGACGAATGCTCCCACATAACCAAGACCGAAAGAAGATATACAGGTTAATATCCATTATAAGGCTCATGACGGGGTGCATGATGAAGCGGTGTATCGCTAGACTAAGGCTAGAGAGAACAAAGTCCGCTAGGAGTAAGCCGTCTGAGCAATTTTCAGTATCGTGGGACTGCAACCGCTCTTAGCCTTGTAAGCCAAGAGGGGAGAGAGAAACAGACGTCCTACGAAGGCATATATATAAAACCATAGCTTAGGATTGAAGGGGTGGAACGATGAGGATTAAGAGACCGCTATATTATGCAATGGTCTCATTAAATAGACCTATTTGCTTAAAAGTAATAGGCAACGAAAGGCAATCCCACAAATACCAGCCGTAGCATCGGCAATAGTAGTGATACCATACGCCATCTATGCCCATAAAGCGAGGCATGATAATCAGAAGAGGGGATTAGAATAAGGGCTTGTCTTAGGATAGAGAGGAAGAAAGCCCTTACGAGAATGCCTGATACTGAAGAATTGGGTCGCAATAATCTGCGTACCCATGAAGAGAAGTGCACAAGTGCATAGCCCCATAGCATTGACCGCCTGCTTGTAAGCCTGCATCTTGCGTAAAGAGGGCAACAATAGGCGTCTTGAATACTTGTCCTAAGATAGTGAAGATAAGACCGAGTGCACCGCAAAGCCCGCCGCAATAACGATTGCGTCGAGAGACTCTATCCTGCTTGCCTGCGCCGTGATTGTAACTCACAATAGGTTGTGTGGTTTGCGCAATGCCAATCATAACGAAGAAGAAATCATCACATAACTATTGATGACCCCTAAGGCGCCAATAGCCATGTCGGCTTCTTCTGTGGTGTGCGCTACCGGTAAAACCTCTGTTGATAAGATGCATTGGAGATTGAGCCGAGTAGCTGAACCGTAAATGGACCAATTCCGATAGAGGTAATAGCCATCATCGATTGGCGTGAGAGCTGTAAGTGCTCTCTCTGAAAGTGTACAAGGCTCTTTCTTATCAAAGAAATGACTCATCACAAAGACCGCAGAGACAAACATCGAAATCACCGTTGCCCAAGACGCGCCAGCGATACCCCAGCCAAAGATGCGGATAAAGATATAGTCAAGAATAGTATTGAGTATAGCCCTCGTGAGCATGGTGTACATGGCTTTGCGAGGGTAGCCTGAGGCACGCATGACGAGAGTTGTAAGTCATCGCAAGGGCTGTAAAGATATTCCCGGTATGGTGATTTGCAGGCAATCTTTCGCAAAAGGAATACTACGCTCACTACCGCCAAAGAGTCTGAGTAAGTCTTCATGAAGTAGAGTGATAGAGTGGCTGAAGTGATAGATAAGAGAAGTGTCAGGATAATAGCATTTCCCAGAATGCGATTAGCTCCGATATAATCTTTCTCTCCAAGCAAGATACTTTCACTGTGCTGAGGCTCCCGGAGCCTACAGCGAGCATGCCGCTGAAGGCCCTGTAAGAAGATGAGGACAGGGAAGGTGAGCGCCAAACCTGCCATTGCATACGCGCCAGCAGATTGACCAATGAAGATGCGGTCTACTAGGGTTGTAGAGTGTCGGCGATTCAGTGTGCCCACTACGGCAGGTGTCGCATAGTGGAGTAATAGTTTGGGTATGGCTTCGTGCTCAAGTTTCTGTGTCCTTTCGTCTTGCATATATTTGAATTTATCTTCTTTTTGTCCTTCTTATATATAGTAATGGGTGACGGTGTCTTTTCACCATCACCCATTATGATTGTCGGGAGTAAGTATCTATTAAGAGAAATACCCTTTACAGCGTCATTAGGAACCATTTCTTCTTGAAGGTATAAGCGCCTGTCTTAGGAGACTTAACCATCTTGATTACCTTTTTGAATAGGTACGTCCATCGGCTTTTACCCTTGAACGATGCAACTGCTTTCTTTGCCATTGTTCTATCTCCTTATTACTTAATTTCTTGTGAATAGTCATACGCTTGAGGATAGGATTGTACTTTAAGCTCTAAGCGTTCTGTAGTGTTCTGTACGGTTCTTCGTAGTAATATAACGTGAAGTTCCTGGCATACCACTTTCCTTGTGTTCAGTACATTCAAGGATTACCTGTATTCTATTGCCTTTTGCTTTCTTTGCCATTGCCTGTAATCAATTAATGATTATAGATAACCCTTCTCAGCGCTACGCTTGATAGCCGCATCGATACCAATCTTATTGATTAGGCGTAGTCCCGCTGCGCTCACCTTGAGCATAATCCAGCAATCACTTTCTGCCAATAGAACTTCTTTGTAAACAGGTTTACTTTCGAAGGTGCGCTTCGTACGTCTCTTAGAGTGCGATACGTTATTGCCGACCATTGCCTTCTTACCTGTAATCTGACAAATCTTTGACATTACGTTTGTTAAAGTTTTTAATTATTAGTTAGATACGTGATGCCGCACTCATTAAGCATCATTGAGTACCGCACAATCGGAATGCAAAGTAACTAATATTTTTCGGACATACGCAAATATCTACTAATAAAGAGTCTAAATTTAGACTCTCCTCCTTTATGGTAAATAAGGCTTTATTCGAGGGCTCATCTTGTCATAGAGTTATGTACTCGTTAGAATTTATTGTTCGATAAGTGGCGTTTGGAGATAGAGAGAGTTTCTGTGAGAGCAGTAGATAGTAAAAATCTTGTGAACGTTTCCTAAACTCAAAACCACTTTATGAAGTCTGTACAACCTCAGTTGAAGTTTCAGCAGACTACACGTGTAGTTTGTACAGACCACGTGTAGCTTTGGGCAGACCACAGCTGAAGTCTCCAGAAAGTACTCTACGTACTTACAATTTGAGGCGCGCACTGCTAAAATGAGTACATCGCACTATGAAAGTGTTTACGTCGTACTTACTGAAGTATCTGCACGTAAGTTCGCTATACGTGTTGAGACAGCCTGATAGTCCTCAAAAGGCAGAGCTCTTTTTAGGGCAACCCATCAGAACAACCAAGAACGTAGAGTGAGCCCTGCAGGCGATACTCTTGCATAGCCCAGGGCACAAGCTCTCAGTTAGTTATTGAAACACATTTATTGAGCCCCAAAGAGGAGGCACACCTCCCCAGTAGTGCTTCAATCACTGAGTTAGGGTGTCGCTCCTACGGAGCTCTTAATTTTTGTGTCTGATAGCCACCCAGGGTTTCATTTTGGGCTTTTGCCTCACTACACCCTGGCTATGAAGAGGTATCGTGCCTAAAGGCACTCACACTAGCCCTGGAATTTTGATGTGTGGTGCCCTTGCTAATAAAGAGTCTAAATTTGAATTTTCTCCTTATGGTAAATATTCGTCTCAGTACTTCGGCATCAAAAAGATTTTCTGCGTAATATGGTATTCATAGTTATTTTAGATTTTAATGAGCTAAAATTATTTACACAGTATGAGTATTTATCTTTTAGGGAATCTTGCATTTTAGAGTCCCTTTTATTAAAAATACAAGACTATAAGCACTCAGAATGTGAAGATTACATTATCTTTGTTTCTAGCTTAAGTACATACGCTCATTCTATAACATGTCACATAGCCCAGTGTATCTAATCACCCCGAATAGCCTGGCCGAAAGTGCTGGCACATAGGTCCTCGTTATGCTCGCCTCATTTTCTAGTCGTATGGGGGTCGGTTGAGCATATATTTTTGAGTAAGGAGGCTCTAAAGAGGGCATTCCCGAAACAAAAATCATAGGCTGATAGAGGAACTTTATAGCTCGAGTCTCGATGCTTAGGGCTAAGAGTATCGCTGAGTGGTGTGTGAATGAGGGTGTACGCGTGTATTTTATTGAGATGAGGATTATCCTTATTTGCTTAAGCAATGTCCAGATGCTCCAGTGGTTCTGGTATTGTGCGAACTATAACGATTGAAAGATGACTTTTTCGAGCGTAGGACGCGCAATATCACTTACGGACTCGCAGATGACTGAGCGTCTTCTTTAAAGAAATCACAGAGCTCGATGCCGAAACCCTCATAGTAAGTGGTCTTGCTTATGGTGTTGATATTGTGGCGCATCGCAAAGCTCTTGACTTGGGTTTGCCGACAGTCGCTGTACTCGCTCACGGGCTTGATAGAGTTTATCCAGCCACGCACCGAGCATCGGCTGAAAGTATCGTGCGCAGGTCGCTTTGATTACAGAGTATCCTCCCGGGACGAAGCTTCTGAACGATATACTTGTTGGGCGTAACCGCATTATAGCAGGCTTGACCAAAGGAACTCCTATCGCAGAGGCAGGACTTAAGAGTGGCTCTGCACACAGCCAATATGGCACTTGATTATGGGCGTGAACCGCTTGCCGTGCCCGGTCGGTGGGAGATAAGCATAGCGAGGGATGTAACCACCTAATCGCAGCCTCGGCTGCATTAGTTACCTCGGGTGAAGATATTATCCGCTGTATGGGCTGGGAGCGTAAGGGCGATACGATGCAATTAAGCTTTGCAGTTTGAGCCGGACCCTCTTCCAATAGATAATCCGGTTATTGCGTTTATACAAAGCGCATCAGCCTCGTACACATGAATGAGATGTCAAGACGAATGGGCTCATTATTAGCGAATTGAGTGCAATGCTTTTTGAGCTTGAATTAGACGGATACGTTAAGTCTATTCCCGGAGGTCTTTATGCCTTAACTTAGAACGAAAACGAAAGAGACATTAATAGAACTGATTGAGTTACTGGAGTTTTTGAAGAAGTCATTGGAGATAGCAATATGATGACTCCTTGAGAGCTTCTGAGCTATGCTGTAGGGCATGCGCAAGAGCGAGCAAGAGGACGTTAATCCTAACGTTAGCAGACGAGGCTTATATCGCTCGTATGTTCAGCCTTACTTTATCGTTATGGTCGAGGATATACCAAGAAAAGCTCTGCAAGCAAGCCCTTGTCTGCAGAGGAGGAAGAGCTACACCATTCTATCTTTTGTCTCAATGGATGGTGAGGCGATGAGTAAGGGCGAGCTTCATCTACGTAATCGGTCTCAGAGCGCACTACGGGTAGCGAGATGCTACGCGAGGTTGCAGGGTTGCGATGGTTTAATTCGAGGAGGAGATTGACCTCGTAGACAAGCGGCAAAGGCTGGTGCGTATTACGCCACAGAGGTAGAGCCGAATTGGCTTCTTATATTTCCTAATCTTAAGCTTTTCTGTCGCTCAAATCATATCTGCACCATCTAGATGAACGTCAGAAAATATTTCTGAAAGGAGTCCCAGTACACCTGCACAAGCGAGCTACCAGCAAGGTTATATTAAGTCAAAAAGATGAGACTCTTCAAGAAGTCTTAGCTCTTCTGGAGAAGATAAGTTTCATCTGTTTTACCTTCAGGAGGTCTCAACAGATCTCACCTGATATTATCAGCGGTCTACATCAAGAATTATCCTGATGCAGACCCTCAAAGATTTATATACAGCAACAGTAATTTCTAGAGACGAGCTTCTTGGTTCCGGAACGACAGGATCCATTACACGTGCTGATATAGCCGTGCATGCTTATCACTGAAGATAGACTGAAATCATTGAGTAAAGCATAGGCGTTGCACTCACTCACACTCGAAACCCTCACAAGGTTTATGCGTATTCATTTCCCTCTCACTATACCATATTGACCATAAACAGGGTGTGCTGAGTCACCTCCAAAGTGAGTTATAAATACAGGGTAATAGTTATAACTCTTGTAATAGTTCAAGTCTTTCCAAACTAAAAACCACCTTCAGATGAAGTAAGCTTCTCGGCATTTATGTGATTGTGTTCCACTATAGATTTTAAATCTGATGGAAGACTATTATTCTGTAACATGGTCTCAAAACTGAGACTCCGAATAGTATTGCCCTTGATAGCTTAACCATCCTTCATCATTTGCTAGATGTAATCTCATCAGAATATATGAAAAGCGATTAGCGCATAGGGGCATAAGCTGAAAGCATTCTGGGATAGGAGTATCTTTGGCATACAAGAGATTATTAGTGTTTAATCCCTCCTGCAAACTGTTCAATAGTTTCATATACAGATATTAGCCATAACATGCGCATTAAGATCTCTTAGAGCATACCAGCTAAGTCAGATCCATCTCTAGGAAGAGATTGAAGCCTGAGGTATCCCATACAGAAGACTTTGCATAGCGTTGTTCACGGCTCACTATTATCCCCTTGTTGTTCCATAACACCCGTTGAGAGCTTATTTAATTGACGCAAAACAGATGCCTTCTGCATGACGTTGGTTACTTTATACTTAATAGGCATATTACCCTTATGTCCCCTACGAACCTGAGGCGTACCATAAACAAGGACTCTAGCCAGACATGGTTCTATTGTAAACTCGCAGTTGACCTCGTCAAACTTTCATGAGCAGTCTCTCTAGAGATTTAGTAATCGTGATAGGACCCTTGGTCATTATCATCACAATGGAGCCATCGTCTCCAATGAAAGCTCTAGTCAGTAATTTTTGTGCTTCTGTGAGCATACTCAAAGGAGCTTCTACGTTCGTCATCCGAAGAATATCTTTGGTCGGATTAGTCAACACAACCAACTTATAATCTCCACTTGGGAGTTGTACATCAAGCTTATCCAAAGCCCTCATCTCGATGTGGCTTTTAGCCTCACGAACATACTTAGCTTTTCATCTGAAGCTGGTCACAGAATAGGCATGTAAACCCGCTTAATCTCAAGCATAGATCATGTTTAAGAGCTCTCAGTACAACCTCGTGAGGACGATGAATACTAGGCGCAGTGGAATTGTCCTTTTTCCCTTCCTTTACTTTTGCTTACTTTGGGCTCTTGTGTCCGCAGTTAGAGCTAGCAATTACTTAAAGAAATAAGTCTCAAGAAAGAGCAACAAGCTCGATGATAGTTTTTGATAAAAGTGTTTTCATGATATGTTTATTTTAGGTGTTATGCAAATAGCAAAAGCCTCCATACTGGGATGTCTCCAGCATAGAGGCTTATTAAGAAAATATGTTGTTTTACCTTAGAACTTACGTGCTCCGTCAGAAATCACAACGTCATAGAACTTAGGTTCTCTGCCATCACTTGGCCACATAGCGGTCATGAGCTTTCTTTTTCTTGAAAGAGTCGTACAACTCATCCTTAACAAGGTTGATTGTACAACCACCAAAGCCACCACCCATAACGCGACTACCTGTTACACCTAATTCCTTAGCAAGGTCATTGAGGAAGTCAAGTTCTTCGCAACTTACTTCGTATAGTTTGCTCAGCCATAGTGGGTATCACTACACGCTGACCAACAGTTTCGTAGTCACCCTTATCTAGAGTTTGCAAACGTCAAGCACACGTCTCGCACTTCGCCGATTACATACCAGCACGCTTGTAATCTTCTTCGCCGATTTCGGCTTTAACCCTCATCAAGCCAAGCCATAGACGCATCACGAAGGAACTTAACCTCTGGGTGGCGCTTAGCAATAGCAGCTACCGCGTTTTCGCAGCTTCACGACGCTTATTGTAAGCACTGCTTGTCAGTTCGTGCTTCACGACAGAGTCTCACAAGCAACAAGCGATAACCCTGTGGTTGAATGGTGGCTACCATACTCCATACTCTACAGTCTAGGCGCATAAGCTACCCTTCTGACCAACACAGAAGCAAACTGGTCCATGATACCACACTCTAACACCGATGTAGTTGTGTTCTGCAGCTTGACCAATCTTAGCCAGTTCGAACTTATCAATGCCTGAGTTAAAGAGGTCATTAGTGCAAACGCAGTACTTTCTAGGGCTGCACTTGAACTCATACTGCACCAAGAGGCACATCGCCAGCAAAGACAGTATCAAAACCCTCCAATCTTAAAAGCCGCGCTTCTGCACTTCACGAGCGACACCGAAGACATAACGAGCTCAACTTTCCTAGGGAGCTCTTTTCCTCTGTAAGACCGAACTCGCATACATCTAGGTCTCAGAGCGTGAGCACGATTTTGTCTGCGCCATTGAGCTTAATCTCTGCGACCATGGCTTTATCCACAGCGCCAGGGGAATACGAAATGTTCATTGTAGTCTGTGTGTTCTCCGACTCGTTGATACGTCCTGGAGAGGTAGAGTTTCACCCGATGTGCCGTAAAGGCTTGCAAACTTGTTGCGAATTAGTTCTATATCATGACTACTGAACTAGGCGATTAAATTAACTTAGTGGTAATTGTTTTACTTTGTGTCCACTGGAGAGCGTAGAAGAGTAGGCAAACTTCGCTGCAACAACGAGCGCCCAAGTCCACTGCCAAGAACCCAATACGTCGGCAAGGCACACCTGTAAGAGAGGAAGTACAGCACCACCAACGACACCCATCATCAAAAGCACCAGAACCAGCTGGATGTGTACTTTCCAAGCTTATCAATAGCAAGAGCAAAAAGATAGCTCCCCCACATGATTGAGTGGAATAGACTCAGCCCCGATTAAGATGTATGGGTTATTTTGTAGCATACCCACTAGAACACATAGACCTGCAAGAACAGATGTTGCAGTTAATTGCATTTGAGCATGAAATACTACTTAGGAAGCCTACCACATAGACGACCCACAAGCATCAAGCCCTCAATAGATGGTAGCAAGCAAAGCTGGGTCCTTGTAGTCAAGGCTCTTAGCATATAGGTTAATATTGTTACCTACTGCTACCTCTACACCTACATACATGAAGATAGCTACCACACCAAGAGCAAGGTGACTGAAACTCCAAACACTCTCCTCAAGAACTTCACTCTTCTTCTCGGCACTAGCGATAGCTGGGAGGCTTACTTGTGTAAGTACGCTGCAAATCAAGATACCACGAGTACAATCAACACGAGGAATGGAAGATATAGAGAGCTAAGCTCAATAGTCTAGACCACTCTTACCTGCGAAGATAACGTGAGCAACAAGAAGTGGACCAATCGTTGTCATCGTAGAGTTACCTCGAACCCGCAATAGAACCACGAGTAACAGGAGTCGTTCCATTTACATTACATAGCAGCGATATAAGGATTAGCACAGCTTGAAGGAATGTCAATGCTGAACCAGCAACGAAGGCAGCCAATAAGAATACGTAGTAAGCTGTTGGGATTACCATTGACCAGTATACTTGAAGCTGTCACCCTGCGCTTTTTGCTTCCTGAATAGTAGGAGCAAAACGCAGCCATATCTCATAGCTTTCAAAGATGTAAGCAGATAGCTCATAGATACCAAAAGCCCTCATCAAGATGAGATAAGCCCTGCATCAGCGATTTTGTATCCGTTATTTTCAATATACTTGGCACTAGGTGCACCCATGACAAGGTAAGCAAGAAGAATGAGAATGTAATACAAGTAGTGAGGACATTTTTCATGCCCCTCCCATAAGAAGGAAAGCATCCTGCATAGGACCTTGAACTGTCCATTGAGGTTAGTAATCAAGCTTCACGAGCGACATCAGCACCACCATGATGATGAATGGCACTAGATAACTCTGTTGTTGTTTCGTTTGTGACATTATTATTACTTTTTATTCTATTTATTTTCATGATATAAGCTAAATAGATTGAAGCTAGAGCAAATATATGCACTAGTTCTATATTTATGACGAACTAAGCGATTAAATTAACTTATGGTAATTGTTTTACTTTTGTGTCCACTGAGAGCGTAGAAGAGTAGGTAAGCTCAGCTGCAAACAACAAGTGCCCAAGTCCATTGCCAAGAACCCAATACGTCGGCAAGTAGCACCTGCAAGAGGAGAAGCACTGCACCACCAACGACACCCATCATCAAAGCACCAGAACCAGCTGGATGTGTACTTACCAAGCTTTATCAATAGCAAGAGCAAAGATAGCGCCCCACATGATTGAGTGGAATAGACCTGCACCGATTAGATGTAGATTATTTGTAAGCATACCCACTAGCACACATAGGCCTGCTAAAACAGATGTTGCAGTCAATTGCATCTGAGCTGAAATGCTCACTTAGAAAGCTACCACATAGACGACTCATGAGCATCAAGCCCTCAGTACAATGGTAGCAAGAAGAGGATTTCTTTAGGAAGAAAATCCAAGGCTTTCTGCATATAGATTGATATTGGCCCTGCCAGTAACCTCTACACCCTATATACATGAAGATAGCTACGACACCAAGAGCGAGGTGACTGAAAGTCCAAACACTTTCTCAAGAACTTCACCCTCTCTTCTTCTGCGCTAGCAATAGCTGGAAGACTTACTTTCATTAGTGCTACAAATCAAAATTCCTACTAGGACAAAGAGTACCAGGAACGGAAGACACAGAGATGCCAAGCTCAATATCCAGGACCACCTTTACCCGCGAAGATTACGTGAGAGCAACGGTGGCGTGGACCAATTGTCGTCACCGGCGTAGAGCTGCTCGAACCAGCGGATAGACCCACGAGTAACTGAGTCGTTCCATTTTACGTTGCAGAGCAGCAATAAGGATTAAGCACTCGCTTGAGGAAGTCACTGCCGAACCAGCAACGAAGGCAGCCAATAAGAATACGCAGTAAGCTCGGGTTGGGATTACCATTGACCAGTGTGTCTCAGGCTTCCTGAGCCTTTGTCTTGCTCAATAACAGGAGCAAACGTAGCCATATCCACAGTTTCCAAAAAGATACAAAGCAGATAGCTCATAAATACCGAAAGACCCCATCAAGATGACAAGCCCTGTAATCATGTCTTCTGTATCCGTTGTTCTCAATATATTTTGGCAATCAGGTGCTCCCCATTATAAGGAAAGCAAGGAAGAACGAGAATGGGTCACAAGATGAGGATATTTTTCATGCCCTCCCCATAAGAAGGAAAGCAGCCTTCAGGAGACTGAAATTGCTGATTGAGGCTAGTAATCAAGCCTCCGAGCGACATCAGCACCACCATAATAATGAATGGCACTGGTATCAACCTGCTGTTGCTCTGTTTTGATCACATTATTATCACCTTTTTATTCATTTGCCTTTCGCGATATAATCTCAAATAGTTTAGCTTGAGCAAATATATACAATTAGTTCAATTCACATCAAAACCCTTACGCTTGTACAGAGAAAGCAAAACTGTTGTAGACTTAAACTCTTTTCGCTCGCCCTAAGAACCGTACTTCGGGTACTTTGGTCTGTTAGGACTATCAGGATAGTGGAGTCTCGAGGCAAAGTGTCGCACGAGCTGATAGCGATGGTCATGTTTTACCACGCATATTACCACCATCCAGTTACCCGTATAGAGCTGAACTCCTGTTGGTCGGTAAAGCACATCCGCGCACACCTGTCTTAGGCGAAGATACACGAGCAGCAAGACCTAGCTCACCGAGTGGCTTATTGAGCACAGATGGTCGTAACCCTTGCCCGCATACGCTGGTCAATAGTGGATGACGTCTCACCCACCAGATGAGGAGTGTGAAGTCAAAGGAGTTCCAGCAACCCTTCGGCTTACCATACAGTATAGCCGTGATCGTCCGTTGGGAGATACGTGGTCTGCAAAATCTCTAAGGTATGGTCATGTACGCTTTGGTCGCCATCGCCAGAAAAGATTGAAGTAAGCATGATTAGTCAGATTAAGCACTGTTGTTTGATTGCTCCAGCCGAATAATCAGCCATCAAAAGTTCGTGTTCAGTCAGTCAGAGTGTGGTAACCTCACACGCAGTTCGCCAGGATAACCCCTCGCCATCAGAAGAAGTATAAGCCAGCCGCACCTTATTTTCTGTTTCTTCTAGAATATCCCAAAACGACAGAGTTAAACTTTTGTCCGCCATGCAGAGCATTAGGACCATTATTGATTGTCAAAGTATATTTCACCTTCAATGTAAATTTTCCTTTTGAAATGCGATTATGCGTAACGACCACAAACAGCCCCGGACAAGTTTCTTTCACTATACATATATTCTCTATGCTATCATGCCCAATAAGCACATCGGTAAACCTCCTGATTGATTAGAACAACAAGGGAAACGAGCTAGTGCCTGGTTGATGATATGCGCCTCACTACCTTGTTTATTTCTCTAAGACTTAGAAGACGAACTTCCTTGTTTTCTAACTGTGTGCTAAACTCTCAGGATTTAGTCCCGCTTATTTTTCTGCCATAGTTTGAATTACTCTATTATTAAATTGGTTAGTATATTGCGTTCAAATATACAAAGAATTATGATATAGCACGAAAGAACGCAGATACCATCAAAAGGCAATATCGTGTTCCCTTATTTTTAATAAACTCTCTACCCTAGACCATTTGCAAGCTGATAGCTGTCGGCTCATACTGCCCAAATACCTCCATGATCGGCGTGAGGCGTATTCTTTTGTGGCAGTAGTTCATACGCTGCATCGTTCGAACAACGAGTATATTCCCAAGACAGTCATCACTGTGGTGTTTGTCGTAGGGTAAGTCCCTAGGGGACAAACTTCCTTTTGGATTTCCTGTATAAAGAACGACATCAACCTCACCAACCAATGGGCTCTTCGTGTCCTGTGATAAGAATCGTTGGTAAGTCCGGGTGCATTCTACGAGCCAGAAAGCACGAGTTCTCAATAACTCTTGTTTTACCTCGAGTTATTAATCACAAGCAAGACGTCATTAGGCAAATCATGCTCCAAATCGCCATGCTGAGCTCCACTAGATGTAGAAAGTAAGCGGGTGTCCCTGTAGAACTAAAAAGTAGTAGCTATATTATGGCTCATTCGTCCAGCCTCACCCATACCGCCAGTAACGAGTCTCCCTTCCGTCCACTATGAATATGTTTTGAGAATAATCTGTATCGCCCTCATAGCTCATCATTCGAGGAATAGATTGTATCGCCTGCATCTCTGCAGCAAGAATAATAACGCTGATATCTTGGGTTTGACTTTTTCGCATAACTTGCTCTTGTAATTATTTGCTCAAAGATAAATATT